>ENA-OQCF01000039-OQCF01000039.1-human-gut-metagenome-genome-assembly--contig:-NODE-39-length-46126-cov-22.919303_pt1 | contig 46126 bp, 47 predicted proteins | sample MGYA00242756_ERZ504573 | MGnify/ENA primary metagenome ERZ504573 (study PRJEB26092, sample SAMD00036240) | human gut metagenome | host: Homo sapiens | study: EMG produced TPA metagenomics assembly of... | reverse complement strand
CTTCCGCCGATCCCGCCCGCCCTGGCCGCGCCCGCCACACGCAGCTGGCCGAGTGAGAAATCAGCCTTTCAACCGATACCGCTGTGCCGGGTCGTCGGCGAACTTGACTCGGGCGACCCGCCCTTCCTTCATCAGCTCGCGCATACCGGATGTGGCGGCCAGCGGCGTCAACTGCAGTTCGCGCATGATCTCCTTGACGCTCATGGCCGAATGCCGCTCCAGTACGGTCATAATCGCCTTGACCACGTCGCCCGGTGAACTGTTCGCATCGTGCGCTGCTTGGTGATGGTCATCGTGAACGTGTTGATGTCGTTGCGCGTGGTCGCCGGCTCGATGCCGGCCTCGCGCAACGCGGCGGCGATGCGCTGGTAGCCGTCGCCGCTTCCGGGTTCACAAACCCGCCGCCCGGATACGGCGTGGACTCCAGCAGCGTGAACAGGAACTGGTTTCGGGTGGAGACGAACGGCGCGCCCGTCACCGGATGAGGCTCGCCAGCACATCATGTGTCACCATGCCGTACAGGCCACCCGGATTGGTGATCTCGATGCGATCGGTGAACACGCTGATATGCACCTGCGTGCCGCGCGCATCGGGCGAATAATCACGGTGGGTGAGCGCGTTCGCAATCGCCTCGCGCAACACGAGCGGCGGATAGTCGGGCTTCTTCGCGCCAATCCAACGCATCAACGAGTCGACCGCATCGTCGATCATCACCGGAATCGAACCGACCACCGACTTCGAGGCGACCAATCGTTCGTCACCCCGGAACACATCGTCCCGGCTCGTCCCCGGAAACACGGCAATCGAAATGCCGAGCCGCGGATAGAACTTCTGCGGATAGCGGCCCAACGCCAGCAGTCCGGCCAAGGTGGGGCGCAGGATTCCGCCGACCTCCGACTCGTCGGAATCATCATGGCGCAACACCTGCAGATCCAGCAGCACATCGATGCCGTCTCGGTCGGCGAACACGCGCGGATGCTGTTCGCGCACGCGTGCCAACAGTCCGGCAACAAGCTGCGGGTCGAGGTCATCGGTCGTGGCGTCGGGCACGATATCCAGATCGTATGTGGGCTGCAGATGCTCCTCGATGAGCCGGTCGACCTCATAGGAGGTCATGCGCCGGTCGCCGTCGCCGGTACGGATGAACGAGCCGCCGTGCGGTCCGAGCGCGGTGGTGAAGCAGGGCTTGTCGCGCGGCAGCATCTCGTCGATGCGCGCGAACACCAGATTCGCGCCTTCGAACGGGCAGGTGACGATCACGGGCCGCACCACCGGCGTCATCTTCTCGCACGCCTGGCTCAGCGCCTCCTGCATGGCGCGCGCGTCGAATCCCTCGACCGGCGTGAACCCGTTCTTTTCGGACAGGCCCAGGATAATCCAGCCGCCGGAGCCATTGGAGAACGCGGACAGCGTATCGGTGATGGTCGAGGAGATCTTGCGCTTGCATTCCTTGACCTCGCACTGTTGCGTATCGTTGCCGATCAGACGCATGAGTTCGATCAGCTCAGTCATTTTGGCAGTATAGTCATCGACCATGGCGGCCTCCTTGAAACCATTGTGCCCCATAATCCGCCGCCCGCTCGCCTCCAGCCCCGCCAGTTCACCCCAATTCATGCAGAATTCATGGGCCAAACCAGACGAAACGAACGTCGATGTAGGGTTCGGTTCCGCGTGTTCGCCGATGATATCGGCCGGTCGAGGCGGGCGGGCTATGTTGGGTGGCGTGGGAATCTTGCGCGTGATTGATACTACGGCTGTGTGCTTCGCTCTGGGTATATCCGGCCCGATCAGCGGGACTCAGCCAATGTGATGCCGCCCGCAGCCATCTGCTTGCGGGCCGCAACACCAAGTTCCTCGCTGACCGGCACGGTCAGATCCTCGAACACGGTGACCTCGAAGCCGAGCTTCTTGGCATCGAGCGCGGTGTCCTTGACACAATGCGATTCGGCGATGCCCACCACATCCACGCGACTCACGCCGGCGGCCTTCAGCGCGTTGGCCAGCGTCTTGCCGGCGGATTGCTCGGCCTCGACCTCCTCGCGGGTCTGGATACGGTCGGTATTGTCCTCGATACCCTCAAAACCGGAATATGCCGCCGAATACTGGCCCTTCTTGAAATGATGCTCGATATTCAGCGCCTTGATCGCCGGATGCAATTCGGCGTTCAGCGTGCCGGCCGCACCATGCTTCGGCCACGTGTCCACGAAATCCGGCTCCGCCGACCAGTGCGCGCCCGGCTCGATATGCCAGTCCTGCGTGGTTGCGATATACGCGTACTCGCTGCGATGCGCGTTCACATAATCGGCAATCCGCTCGGCGACCGCGTTGCCGCCTGCGACACCCAGTTCGCCGCTTTCACAGAACGTCGGCTGCACATCCACCACAATCAGTGCCTTGGTCATCGTCATTCCCCTTATTGCCTTGGATTCGTTTTGAATATTGTCTCGAACTCGACGTGCGATTGCTCTCATCATAGCCATGCGCGGCCCTGTGGGAAACGTTCGGGCTTACACTGCAAGCAGCAATCGAATACAAGAACCAGGGGAGGGCGACCAAGACCATGCTGGACCATCTGACGTTGCACGTGAAAGACATCGACCGTAGCATCACATTCTACAAACAGGCGCTCGCACCGCTCGGCTATATCGTCAAGGCGCATCATGAGCCTACGCTCGGATTCGGCGTGGATGACGGAACCCTGCACTCCGATTTCTACGTGTCACCGATTGAAGGGCTGGAGGCGGAGGCTTCGCCGGTCACGCCGGTCACACACATCGCGTTCTTGGCTGACAGTCAGCAAGCCGTGCAGGCGTTCCATGCAGCCGCGCTCGCCGCCGGCGGCCGAGACAACGGCGCTCCCGGTCCGCGCCCGTACCATCCCGGCTATTACTCCGCATTCGTGCTGGACCCGGATGGCAATAACATCGAAGCCGTCGTGGATTGGGCTCATTCGAACGAGTAAAAACATATCCGTATCGTGCCTCAGGCGGCATCGACGGCGTAGGCTCCAACCAGTCGGATTTGTGGTCGCAACGGCGGTATAGGTCACATCACGCAAGCGTGAAGGTGATGGTCTGCTCGGCGGTTTCGGTGCCGATCCATGTGCCGGCTTTGCGGTTCCAATCCATGCCGTCCGCGTGCAGTGCGTCAATGCCGTATTGACGTGCATGCGTGACCAGCCAGCCTGCCGTCTGCCAGCAAAGTCGAGTGCGGTTGTCGGCGGACAGGCCGTCCGGCAGCGTGATCGTCAACGTTGTGCTGGCCGTATTGGTCGCAGCGCCGTTGTTCGTGCCGGTTTTGCCATTTGGGGGCACAACCGAGACATTGACATTCGGCAGTGTACCTCCTATGGCGGCAACCAACCCGTCCGCGTCCGAGGAGGTTGCTGGCTCCAACGCGCACGTGACGCCCGCCGACCGTTCACCGGTCAGCCCCGAGGCCCAAGCGCGTGCCATCGCATCCCATGCGGCATATAGTTCCGGGTAGCCTGAGCGCTGCACCTCCTGCGCGGCGTCCTCCACCGGAATCGTCTCCCAATCCGGCACCTGCAGCAGATGATCGTAGAAGATGTTTGTCGCATAGGTCATGTCGGACACCTGCTCCGCCGTGCCCCAGCCTTGGCTGGGCCGCTGTTGGAACAGGCCGAGCGAATCCAAGTCGCCGTAGTCCAGATTCGTCAGCCTCGACTCCTGCATGGCCGTGGCGATGGCCACCGTCGCCGCGTGATCCGGCAGTCCGCGCGTGACGGCGATGTTCGCAATCAGCGCCGCGTTCTGCGCCTGATCAGGCGTCAAGGTGCGGCGGGCTCCGTCGGACGACACCGCCGCGCAATATGCTTCCTCGGCCGTGCGCGCGGTCTCGCGAGGCGTGAATAGCCGTGGCAGCAGCGTCCATGCCGCGATCAGCGCCGCAACAACAAGTATGACGGCTGCAATCAGCGCGCCCGCGCCATGGGAGCGGCGTCTGCCGTACCGCACCTGTTGTCCCATTGCGCCTCCAATATTTCGGTGTCATGGCTGACCGTGACCGGCTGGCCTATGCAGCATGCGGGATTTGCCGTGTTCCGGCTCGGCCGTCATCATGACAGCGTGGCATATCCACCTGAACGGCGGCTGCGTCATCACGCGACTTTGTGACAAGTCTTCACGCTTCATGACATCCGCGCAAATCAGCCCCTCGAAACCGAGAATGGCGGTCGGGATTGCTCCGACACCAAGGGAGCTGCTGCCGCTATTGTGTGAAAGGCGATTTGTACCGGGTTGAAGGAGAGGAACACATGGCGCAATTGCAGCCGTACTGCGCGATTGAGGGCAATGATGATGGATTGCCCGTCGTGTTCGTGCATGGCATGGGTGTGGACCATCGTTCGCTGATGATGCTCGACAAGGCGTTTGACGGCAATGATTCAATTCGCCGTATATATCTGGATCTGCCCGGTTTCGGCCGTACGCCGGCATTGCCCGAGCATGCCTGCGGGCTGCCGGAAATGGCGGATTGGCTGCAAACGGCCATTGACGGTCTTGTCGGTAAAGCGGCTCCATTCGCCATGGTCGGCAACTCGATGGGCGGTGCGCTTGTCCGCGAAGTATTGGCGCGCGAACCTCGCCGAGTGGCCGGTATGGCATTGATCGCGCCGGTCGTGGACCCGCAGCATGCCGGCCGGCATGTGGCCGAACATGTGGTTGCACAGCCCAATCCCAAGCTGACGCACTCCTTGCCGCAGGAACAGGTGTTCGATTTCATTACCATGGGCGTCAACCAGTCATTCGACGCGTGGCGACGCTACCAACGGTTCATCCTGCCCGGCGTGGCGTTGTGCGACCGTGCGGCATGCGAACGACTGGATCAGCGCTATTGGCTGGCCGATAATCCCGAGGAAATGCTCGGCACATATGCGGGTCCGGTGCTCATCGTCACCGGCAAGCAAGACCAGATCGTCGGATACGAAGATCAGCAAGCCCTGTTGCCGCACTATCCCAACGCCACCTTCGTGACGCTGGACAATGCCGGTCACAACGCGCACATCGACCAACCCGAAGCCGTCATCACGCTCGTGCGCGAATGGGTGGCTCATATGGCGTTCGCTCCGTTGAGCTGACGGTCTGCTGACAGTCTGCCGAAGCCTATATGTATACGAGCGACCAATGCCGGTTGACGCAATACGCCTTGCAAGGTATATCGTTTTTCGATATAGTCATATCGATGTTCGCGGTGTCGCCAAAAAAACGTCGGCACCTGAAAGGACCGGGCTATGAAAAACTACATGAACCGATGGGTGTTGCTCGCGTTGAAAGCCATCGTGATTCTGGTCTGGCTGGCCTGCCTATGGGGCCAACTATTCGCCGTACCGGGATTGAGCGGCGCGCTGGCCGGCCTCTACCCGAGCCAGACGTCGATGCACTGGCCATATCTCATTATGGGCGTGCTGTTCCTGTTCTGCATCGAAGCGGCGTTCGTGGCCGTATGGAAACTGTTCTCCTTGTCCGGCTCGGGCGCGAACTCGAGCAGGTGATTTGAGATGACGATTCGCATCAATCTCGACGTCATGATGGCCAAACGCAAGATTGGCGTCGCGAGCTCGCCGAACAAATTGGCATCACTCCCGCCAACGTGTCCATTCTGAAGAACGGACGTGCCAAAGCCGTCCGCTTCACCACGTTGGACGCCATCTGCAAGGCACTCGACTGCCAACCGGAGACATCCTCGAATGGGAAGATGACGATTGATCGACACGCCACCGGCTCGAACTCATGGTTCAACTTGTAGTCTCTCCCAAAATCAATGATGCCCTATCATCCTGCAAGACGATAGGGCATCATCATGTGATTATGCGCAGCTGATATGTTGCGTTGTTATCACTCGGCGTCCGCGGCCGGTGCCTCCTTGGGCGCAGAGAGGAAGTGCTCCTCGCTGGGCAGCACGGTGTTCAGGATCACGGCCACCACGAACGCCACGGCGATGCAGTTCGAGGCGAAGATTTGTTGGAACAGTGCCGGGAACTGCGTGAAGATGTCGCTCACCTGGGTGAAGCCGATGCCGATGGTCAGCGAAAGCGCCGCAATCGTGATGTTGCGCTGCGTGAAGCCCGCCTCGGCAATCATCTGGAAGCCCGAAAGAATGATGTTGCCGAACATCATGATCGTGCAGCCGCCGAGCACCGCCTGCGGCAGCGAGTTGAACACCTCGGCGATGGCCGGCACGAAGCTCGCCAGCACCAGAATCAGTCCGCCGGAGAGAATCACCTTGCGGTTGACGACCTTGGTCATGGCCACCAATCCGATGTTCTGTGCGAACGAGGTCAGCGGCAGACAGCCGAACAGGCCGGATACGGTGGAGATCAGGCCGTCGCCGGCGATGGCGCCCGCGGTCTCGCGTTCGGTGGGCGTACGGTTCAGGCCCACCTTGGTCAGCGCGGCGGTGTCACCCAGCACCTCGACCGAGGAGACGACGTAGAGCAGGCCGATGGAGATGATCGAGCCCCAGTCGAACTCAGGCTTGAACGGCATGAACTGCGGCACGGACACGATGGCGAGGTTCTGGAAACCGGAGAAATCGACCTTGCCCATGCAGATAGCCGCCACATAGCCGACCACCAGACCGAACAGCACGGACAGCTGCTTGGCCGTGCCCTTCATCAACAGCTGGAACGCCAGGCAGGCAACCAAAGATATAAGCCCGAGCGTCAGGTTCTGCCAGGAACCGAAGTCCTTGGCTCCGCTGCCGCCGCCGAAGCTCGTGGCACCCACGTTGAGCAGCGAGAAGCCGATCGACGTGACCACGATGGCGGAGACGATGGGCGGCACGAACCGACGCCAATACTTGGCCGTCAAACCCAGCACAAGTTCCAGCAGACCGCCGACCATTACCGCGCCGACCACCGCGCCATAGCCCTTGTCCGCGCAGATCGCCACGCGGCCGCCACGTAGGTGAAGGAGATGCCGGTGACCATCGGAAGTCGCGAGCCGATGAGCCACGCGCCGTACAGTTGCAGGCAAGTGCCCAGCCCGCAACCAGCAGGCCGGACTGGATGATGGTGGCCGATTGGGCCGGGGTCATCTTCGCGGCCGAGGCGACGATGAAGATCGGGGCGAGGTTCGCCACGAACATGGCCATCACATGCTGCAGGCCGAACGGAATGCCCTTCCAGAAGGATACTGGCGCGTCCAGCGAAGACAACGCCTCAAAGGATACGGAATGATTGGTTTTCTTCTCTGACATGATTCTCTTCTTCTCTCTGTTGCTCCCGCCGGCGGGAGCAGCCAATGTGCTCAGTGCCTAAATGTGATTTCGCCGGTCTCGGGATTCATGGACTCGACGATGGCCAGCAATCCACATCGTAGCCTTCAGCGCGCAGCGCGTCACCGCCGCCCTGGAAGCCCTTCTCCACGGCGATGCCAATGCCCTCGACCGTGCGCCGGCTGCTTCGCACAGATCGATCAGACCGCGCAACGCCTTGCCGTTGGCCAGAAAATCGTCAATAAGCAGTACATGGTCGCCGGCGTTCAGATACTTCTTGGCCACGATCACCGGGAACTCCTTCTGCTTGGTGAAGGAATAGACCGTGGTGGTGTACTGGTCGCCGTCAAGGTTGATGGACTGCGCCTTCTTGGCGAACACCACCGGCACATTGCCGAAATGCTGGGCCGCCACACACGCAATGCCGATGCCGGACGCCTCGATGGTCAGAATCTTGGTGATGTGCTTGCCGGCGAAATGAGCGGCCCATGCCGAACCCATGCGGTCGAACAGGCGTACGTCGCACTGGTGGTTCAGAAACGCGTCCACCTTGAGCACATTACCCGCCTTCACCGTTCCCTCGCTTTGGATTCGCTCCTCAAGTTCCTGCATTGAACCTCCCATTGTTGTATGTCAGTGAATGATATGGATACTCGTAAGTGTACGTTGTCCTGCGCTGACCCGTGCATGTGGTAAACATGAATGTCGCGATTCAAAGGGAGGCAACAGTGTACGACGAGCCGGAAGTCATCGCACGCAGCGCACAGGAACTCGTGGGCGACCTGAACCCGCAGCAGGCGGAAGCCGTGCAATACCGCGGTCAGGCGCTGCTGATCGGAGCCGGTGCAGGCTCCGGCAAAACCCGCGTGCTGACCCGCCGCATCGCCTGGATCTTGAGCCAGTTCGGCGCATGGCCGAGCCAGATTCTAGCCATCACCTTCACCAACAAGGCCGCCGCCGAAATGCGCGAAGACTCGGCTCGCTGATCGGCCCGGTGGCCCAGCGCATGTGGGTCTCCACCTTCCACTCCGCCTGCGTGCGCATTCTGAGGCGCGACGGCAAGTCCATCGGACTCAAGTCCGGCTTCTCCATCTACGATTCCGCCGACTCCGAGCGACTCGTCAAAATCATCGCCACCGAATTCAACCTCGACATCAAGCGCTACACTCCACGCTCGATTCTCGGCCATATCTCCGACCTCAAGAACAATCTGACCGGTTGGAAGGAAAACCTCGCCGTTCACGCGCCCGACTTCACGCCCGGCCAGCGCGGCTACCAGTTCGGCACGGTGGGCGACCTTGAAGCCATCTACGCGGTGATCTACGCCGAATACGAGCATCGCTTGGCCCTGGCCAACGCCGTCGACTTCGACGATCTGATCGGCCGCACGGTCGAGTTGCTGCGCACTGACCCGGCCGTCGCCGAGTACTACCATCACCGCTTCCGTTACATTCTGGTCGACGAGTATCAGGACACCAACCACGCCCAGTACGTGCTCGTGCGCGAGCTGGCCGGCGTGGACACGGGGGAGAAGGCCATCCCGGGCGCGCCTAACGCCGGCAAGTCCGGCCCCGCCTGGATCACCGTGGTGGGCGATTCCGACCAGTCCATCTACGCGTTCCGTGGTGCCGACATCCGCAACATTCAGGACTTCGAGCAGGACTTCCCGAACGCCAAGACCATCATGCTCGAACAGAACTATCGTTCGACGCAGACCATTCTGGATGCGGCCAACGCGGTGATCAGCAACAACGAGGGCCGCAAGCCCAAGAAACTGTGGACCGCGCTCGGCAAGGGCGAGCCGATCGTCGGCTACGCGGCGGACAACGCCCAGCAGGAGGCCCAGTGGGTGGCCACCGAAATCGCGCGCCTGCACGCCGAAGCGGGCATCGCCTACTCCGACATGGCGATCATGTACCGCGCCAACGCCCAATCCCGCTCGCTCGAAGAGGCGCTGATCAACACGAATCAGCCGTATCAGCTCGTCGGCGGCACCAAGTTCTACGAACGTCGCGAAATCAAGGATGCGCTGGCCTATTTGCAGGCGCTCGTCAATCCGGACGACGATGTGAATCTACGCCGTATTCTCAACGTGCCCAAGCGTGGGCTTGGCGACCGCGCCGAAGGCGTGCTGCTCGCCTACGCGCGTGAGCATGGCACCAGCTTCTTCTACGCACTCATGCACTTGGATGAGATCGAGGTGCCGACACGCACCGCCACCTCGCTACGAGCATTCCGCGATCTGATGGGCGCGCTCTCGCAGTTCACGCGCGCGCACGACTCCAAGCCCAGCGAGATCGTGGCCGAAGTATTGGAGAAGTCGGGCTTAAGGGCCGAACTCGAGAAATCCGTGGACCCGCAGGACGCCTCCCGTCTGGAGAACCTCTCCCAGCTGCAGTCCACTGCCGCCGAATTCGAACAGAACACGCCTGACGCCACGTTGTCCGCATTCCTGGAGACCACCGCGCTTGTGGCCGACTCCGACCAACTACCCGGCGAGGCGGAGGACTCCGGCAAGGTGACGCTTATGACCTTGCACACCGCCAAGGGCCTCGAATACCCGGTGGTGTTCCTGACCGGCATGGAACAGGGCACCTTCCCGCATTCGCGTTCGATGGAAGACACCACTGAACTGCAGGAGGAACGCCGACTCGCCTATGTGGGCATCACGCGCGCCAAGCAGCGACTGTATGTCACGCGCGCCGCCGTCCGCTCCCAGTGGGGCCAGGCCGCCGATATGATGCCCAGCCAGTTCCTCGACGAGATTCCGGATTCGCTGATTGATTGGAAACGCCGTGAAGCCGGCGTGGAGCGTATGCGCGCCAGCTGGGAGACCGATGGATTCGCCGACGATTTGGGCGGCTGGGATGATGACGATTTTGGCGGCGCCGCGTTTGGCGGGTCGTCGACGTTCGGCTCGCGTGGTTCGTCCGGTTCGGGTTCGTCCTATGGGTCGCGGTCGCGGTATGGGTCGTCGTATGGCTCGGGTTCCGGCTCTTCGTCGTATGGTTCCCGTTCATCGTCGTATGGTTCCCGCTCCGGCTCGTCCTCCTATGGTTCCCGCTCCCGTTCGGGTTCGTCCTATGGTTCTTCAGGCTCCGGTTCGAGGTCGTCCTACGGGTCGCGTTCCCGTTCCGGTTCTTCGTCCGGTTCATATGGTGGCACCCGTGGCGGCAAGGTCACCACGCGCCGTACCGCACCGAAATCCGATTCGACCGGCTCTGCCGTGCCTAGCTCGAAGCTCACCAAGGACAATGGCCTGAATATCGCCGACTTCGCCGTGGGCGACATGATCAGCCACGACCAGTACGGTCTCGGCAAGGTCACCGACGCACAAGACAAGGGCCGCAATTCGGTAATCACCGTGGACTTCGGCTCCGCCGGCGTCAAACGCCTCATGCTCCGCGTAGCGCCGATTGAGAAGTTGTAGATAAATTGGCCCCTCTGACGAGGGGCTGAGTTATATACCAAATAAATTCGCAAAAAACAAGACTTGTGTTCTTCATCACAGTGTGGGCATAATGCGGAGGTTGTGCCTACGAGCCCTGGGAACAGGGGAGAGGAAAAAGTAGTTATGAAGAACAAGCTGTTTGCATCCGTGCCCAATATTCTGTTCGGCGCGCTGATCACCATCGCGCCCCAGACCTTTGCGCACGCCTGCACCGGCCATGACATGCCGGGTGCCTGCCACTACTCGCAGCAGGCGGCCACCGGCATCGGCGTCGTCATCCTCGTGTTCGGCGTCGTGGCTTTGTTCGTCGCCCCGCAGATTCGCATCGGCCTCAATATCGCCGCCGCAGCCGACGCCCTGCTACTACTCGCCGTACCCACCTTTCTGATCGGCATCTGCAAGGGCGCGATGATGCACTGTCGCATGGTTATGCTGCCCACGCTCATCGTGCTCGGCGTGCTCACCATCGTGTTCGCGGCCATCGCCATCTGGCTCGACTCTCGCGCCGCCAAGCGCAACTGATCGAGCAGACGGCCGGAGCCCAGCCATTGCGAACGCTGGACTCCGGCCTCGCTTATTGCAACCGCACTATAAGCAACATAAGGACTCATCGTGCCATCCCATATCGCATTGCGCGGCCTTCCGATTGAAAACCTCAAACGCAAGCCGTTCCGCACCGGCGCACTGCTCGCCGTCGTCACCATCCTCGCGCTGACATTCTTCGGCGGCACCATGCTGACCATGAACCTCAACACTGGCATGACCAGTATGGAGAAGCGCCTGGGCGCCGATCTCATGGTCGTGCCGCAAAACACCGTGCAGAAGGCCGAAGCGCTGCTCACCAACGGCAATCCCAGCACTTCTATTTCACCAAAGACATCGCCGACGAGGTCATGCAGGCCGACGGCATCGCACAGGCCACCGAACAGACCTATATATCATCGCTGGCCGCCGCCTGCTGTGCCGAAAAGCTGCAGATCATCGGTTACGACCCGGACACTGACTTCGTCATCGAACCATGGGTCGCCTCCCAGTTCGAAGGACCCCTTGAAGACGGTCAGATGATTGCAGGCGCAAACGTCAACGTGTCCACCGACGGCACCATCGAACTCTACGGCCGTTCATGGCCGGTCGTCGCCCAGCTCGCCAACACCGGCACCAGCCTCGACAACTCGGTGTTCATCAACCAAAACACCGTGCCCGACATGGTCGCCGCCTCGGCCAAGGTCTCCAAGCAGGTCATGTCCGCCGAATATGCCGGCAAAGCCGTCTCCACCGTGATGATTAAGACGCAGCAGGGGTACGAAGCGCAGACCGTAGCTGAGAACATCAAGCGTCTTGACTCCCGATTCGCCGATTTGGGGTACGTATACCCCGGCGGCATCACCGCCAACACCAGAACTTCGCTGACCGCGCTTGTCACCTACCTCAAGATTTTCGTGGCGGTGATCTGGGTAATGGGCGTGATTGTGCTGCTCGCCGTATTCGCCTCGTCGGTGAACGAACGCAAACGCGAATTCGCGTCCCTGCGCATCATGGGCGCCACGCGCGGCATGTTGAATGCCATCATTCTGAAGGAATCCGCCATCATCGGTCTGATTGGTGGCGTAATCGGCGTCGGCGCGGCCAGCCTGGTGATTTTCCCATTCAGTTCGCTGATCGGCAAGCAGCTTCAATTGCCGTATCTGCAAGCCAGCCCGGTTGCGGTGATCGGATTCATTGCCGTGACCATTGTGTGCTCTACGGTCATCGGCATCATCGGTTCGCTGGCCACCATGTGGCGTCTCGGCCGGCCCGAAGCCTACCTGACCTGCGAGAGGGGGAGTGATATGACTGAGACAACTACGCCGCTTCAGCCGACCACGGTTGAGCCGACCAAGCTCCAGCCGACCACGCCAGCTCAGCCGAACGCGCCGACTGCGCCGGATTCGCCGCACGTAACCGAGACGCCCTCCCCGGACCATCTGCTGACCTTGACGGACCTGACCCGCCAGTTCGTCCGCCGCGGCACGCCGTTCGACGCCGTCAGCCACGTGAACCTCACCGTCGATGCCGGCGAATTCATCGCCATCGTCGGCCGGTCGGGCAACGGTAAAAGTACGTTGATCAACATGGTCGCTGGGCTGATTCGCCCGACCTCGGGAACCGTGAGCGTGGCTGGACGCAATGTGTCCGACTTGGGCGATAAAGCACTGTCCGTGCTGAGGAATCGCACCATCGGATTCGTGACTCAAAGCCAGACCCTGCTCGGCAACCTGACCGTGCTCGACAACGTGATTCTGCCCGCAACGATGTTTCCGGAGCCGCTGCCGTTCGCCCAAAACGCAGAAGCAACGGATGCCGTGGCACAAGCCGCTGCCACCAATGATGAATCGGCCGCCGATTCGGCCGCCGACCCGTTCATGCCGGATGTCATTGCGCCAATCACAGACCGGGAAAACACGCCGTCAAACACGGCTGCGAGCCGTTCGGACCTGTTCGCCACCCGAGCTCGCACGCTGCTCACCCAGCTTGGTGTCGCCGATCTGGCAGACAGCTACCCGCGCGAGCTGTCCGGCGGTGAAATGCGGCGCGTCTCCATCGCCCGCGCGCTGATGAACCAGCTGAGCCTGCTCATCGCCGACGAGCGACCGGCGACCTCGACCAAGAGAGCACCGACATCGTAATGCGTCTGCTCAGAGACCAAGCCAACAACGGCACGGCGATTCTCATGGTCACCCATGATCCCGATGCACTCGAATACGCAGACCGGGTGTATCGCATGGACGCCGGAGTGCTGTCCATAGCCTCGGTGTAATATGGTCTGCTGGTGTCTGCCAACAGGTAGATACCGTCTGGAGTCATAGCCCATCAGCGGGTCGGCGGTAGGTAATCGCAAGAGAACCAACCCGTTCGTGTTCGTTCACGACGAAGCGCTGGGGAGGCCCGACTCAGCGCTTGCCAGGCATATGCAAGGCAAGCGTTCCGTTCAGATAACGACAGAAGGATTAATCCAATGACGAACGTTCAGCGTTCTCGCCGTCAGGTGCGTCTGTCTCGCGCCCTCGGCATCGCACTGACCCCCAAGGCTCAGCGCATCTTCGAAAAGCGTCCGTACGCTCCTGGCGAGCACGGCCGTGACCGCCGCCGCACCGAGTCCGATTACGCGGTGCGTATGCGCGAAAAGCAGCGTCTGCGCGCTCAGTACGGCATCTCCGAGAAGCAGCTTCGCGCCGCTTACGAGAAGGCCACCCGTACTGCCGGCCAGACCGGTAACGCCATGCTGACCGACCTCGAGACCCGTCTCGACAACCTGGTGCTGCGTGCCGGCTTCGCCCGCACCACCGCCCAGGCCCGTCAGTTCGTGGTGCACCGTCACATCCTCGTTGACGGCAACATCGTGGACCGCCCGTCCTACCGCGTCAAGCCCGGCCAGACCATTCAGGTGAAGGCCAAGAGCCAGACCATGGTTCCGTTCCAGATCGCCGCCGAAGGCGTGCACCGTGACGTGCTGCCTGCGGTCCCCGGCTACCTCGACGTGAACCTGCCGTCCCTGAAGGCCACTGTGACCCGTAAGCCGGAGGTCGAAGAGATCCCGGTGCAGGTCAACATCCAGTACGTGGTCGAATTCTACGCCCGCTGATCCGGGCCCTCTGGTCAACAAATCCAGGACATACCGCTCGAACCCCGCGCTTCTTTCGAGAAGCCGCGGGGTTCCTGCGTTGTAGGGCGATTACTGGCCGCACACCGCCTGGCGAATCATCGTCGCGTACGCATAGGCACCGGTCATATTCGGATGAATGCCGTCATCGTTGAGGTATTCGCTATGACCTTCGCTATACCCATGCCAATCGATGATGCCCACGTTCTTGTTCTTCTTGGCGGCCTCACGCAGCATCGTATTGTTGTTGTTCTCCTGCCACGGGTATGGCATACGGATGGTGATGAAGTATGTCGGCTTGCCGCCGGTCAGGTCAATGAGCTGTTGCACTTCCTGCTCATTCGAAATCACGCCGTTCGTGCCGAGGCCAAACACCACCACACTGCCACTGTGGCCGGCAGCGGTGTCCTGCTGATACACATCCACCGCCTGCGGCAGCTGACGGTTCGGCAGGCCATCGATAAAAGCGTTCGGGAATGCGGCCTGGATGGCGTCCGAAGTACCCGACGTCACTGAATCGCCGACCATCATCATATCCGCGTTGCAGCTTTCCGTTGCCGGATCATAGGCGTACTTCGAAATGTCAAGATTGTTTGGCACCTTTTCCGCAATCGGTTTGATGATGGGCGGCTGAGAATCCGAACCGTTCTTATTCGCGTCAGCGGTATTGGTTTCGCCGTTCGCGGCATTTATGGCAGAAGACTCGGGCTCGGGCTTCGCCGGTTTCTTGACCGGCTTGGCGGGTGCCGCGAGTTCGGGGCGCAGCTGAATGGCTCGCGCTTGAGCGATGCCATTCCAGTCCACCGGTGCCCACGTCAGCGCCACAACGGTCACCAATCCGATAACCGACATGACCCACGCGCCCGGGCGCAGCCGGTAGCCGGCTTTCGGCAGCGGCTTGGCGTGTTGGCTACGAGGCATCTGCACCGATTTACGGGCCGCCTCGACCAGCTGGTAGAAGGCTTCCGACGCCGCCAACACCACGACGGCCTCAAGAACCCAACCCCACCACGGCAACGCCTGCGTTCGTGTCGCCGGGTTCATGAACTGCAGCAGCGGATAATGCATGACGTACAGCGAGAACGATCGCGACCCGATATAGCGTAGGGGAGCACAACCCAGCACGTGCGACCAGATTGAGTCATTGTTCACGGCACAGGCCAAGGCGCACAACGATATGAACGCGGTAATCAGGTACCCGCCTTGGTACATGTACGACAGATACCCGTTGGCGAACCAGAATCCGGTCAGCAGTGCCGCCAAAGCCGCGGTGCCAAGAACATTGCAGACGATAGTGAGACGGCGCCGTCTTGTCGCCGGCCTGACGTTCGATCTGCACTGTTTGCGAAGCCGCTCCAGCTTCCGCAGCTTCCGTACCTCGCGAGGAAGCGCAATCCAGATAGCCAACAGCGCGCCGGCGGCCAGCTCGGCGAGGCGAGTATCGGTACCGTAATACACGCGGGAGGTATTGGCCGGGTCAAACAGCAGCACCATGTCGGCGGTGGAAGCAGCATGATGACAAGAATCGCCATGGAGCGCACCCATTTGGACTTGGTGATTTTGCCGAGCACCACCATCAGCAACGGCCAAACCAGATAGAACTGCATCGTCACGCCCAAGAACCACAGATGGGTCAGAGGAGAAGGCAATCCGGCCGCCTCGAAATACGGCACCTTGCGGAAGATGTACACCCAATTGCTGGCGAACAAGGCGCTCGGCAGCGAATCGGAAACCACTTTCTGCAACAGGCTGGGAGCGAACATCCAAGTGAGCCAAGGCACCACGGCAATGGTCGCCAGCATCACCGGCCATAAACGAGTAATGCGGCGGATCAGATATCGGCCATATCCAAAGGACCCGGTGCGGTCCACCATGTTCAGTACCGAACGTGTGGCAAGAAAACCGGTGATAACGAAAAACATCGTCACGCCAATGAATCCGCCCTGCAATAGCGACGGGCGGGTGTGGAATGCTATGACTCCAAGAATCGCCAGAGCGCGCAGTCCATCGATACCCCTGAAATGGCAGGCACAGACGATCGAGATGGTGCAGGTTTCAAGGTTATGCTCACAGTATTCTAAGTGTACTCTCAGGAATCGTTAGGTATACTGCCCGGATTACGCATATCTCAGGTAGTGACCTATGCCGTTATGACTTATGACTTCCGGCAGCCCGCACCGAAACCGCCGGAATGGTGACATAATCAGAACCATGATTCTTCATCTGCATCTGGTCCGTCACGGACAGACCTATTTCAACCGATACAACCGTCTGCAGGGATGGTCGAATTCGCCGCTGACCGAGTCGGGCGTCGCCGATGCCGTCAAGGCCGGTGAGCGACTGAAAGGATTGACGTTCGCCGCCGCCTACTGTTCGGACACCACGCGTGCCCAGCAGACGGCCGAGAAAATTCTCGACATCAACGAAGCCGCGGGTAACCCGCGCCCCGCACTCGTGACGGACATGCACTTCCGCGAGCAGTTCTACGGCTACTACGAGGGACTTGACATGGCCATGGCCTGGTACGCCGCGGGAGCGCCCCACGGCGTCAAAACCTACAACCAAATCGTCGAGAAGTTCGGGTTGGGGGCCTCGCGTGATTTTCTCAAGGAAGCCGATCCCTTCCACGACGCGGAATCCGATGAGGAATATTGGACGCGCGTCGAAGGTGCGTTCCGTCTTATCGCCGACAACCCGAATCTCAAGGACGGCGACGATGTGCTGCAGATTTCGCATGGCAACACACTGCTTAGCCTCGGTCACCGGTTCGGCGGCCCTGACCTCGATCTGAACGAACGCCCGGCCAATGGTTCGGTAACCGTGATCGACTTCGACACCGACAAGCCGTTCGGCGAAGCCGTGACCATCGTTTCGTACGGCAAGTAGCAAATAGCAAGCAATACATATCGAATAGCACGTACGGTCCACGGCGGCACGCCGCAAACGAAAGCGTCAGCAGGACAGCCTTTCGCCCATAGCCGCATACGCCCACGCGCACGGTTTTCGCCCTGCGCATGCAATGGTATGCCAAGAAATAGGGAAGGAGTGCTACCCTTAGGCGAGTAAGTGTGACCGCAAGGAGGAAACAATGGGAGTCGGGGAGATCGCTGGCCTGATCGCGGCCATCGCGTTCGCAGTATTGGCCGGTTTCATGATCTATCCGCTGATCAGGCTGGGCAAGATGTTTGATCAGATATCGCAGACGGTCCGGGAGTCCGGTGAACATGCCATCCCCGCGCTGGACGAAGGCGTGACCACCGTCAGGCAGGTCAACAAGTCGCTCGAAGACGTGAACAAGATTTCCGCCGCGGCTTCCACCACCGCCAACAACGTTGGTGCGTTGACCGATCTGTATGGCTCCTTCCTTGGTAAGCCCATCATCAAGATCGCTTCCACCTTCTACGCGCTGAAAACCACGGGTCAGTCCTTCCTTGCGAAGAATGCCGCGAAAACCACCGTCAACGACACCGCCGAGAAGGGGGAGTGATGTTCAAACGCATCTTCTGGGTCGGCGTCGGCGTGGCCATCGGAATCGTTGCCGTCACCAAGGCACAGGCCTATGTCAAGGCCAATACGCCTGATGCGGCGCGCCAGTTCCTGCTTGGCCCCGATCAGGACAATGTGCCGATGAAAACACTCGAAGGGTTGGTCAACGAGTTCAATGCCACCCGTCGAGCCCGCGAGGCTGAGCTCAACCGTCAGTACATCGAGCGCGCCAACTGACACGCGCATGCCGCCTTGCCATCTAGTCACTGAATCAGCTAGAACAAACTAATCCTCATAATCCAGTCTTTTCCACCAATACCAGGCGCAACTGCGCCCATTACCCAAACAAGGAGTTCATCCGCTCATGCGCACTGCGGACATCGCAAAGCGATACCTCGATTATTTTGCCAAGCACGACCATCTCATCGTGCCCTCGGATCCCTGATTTCCCCGAACCCCACCACGCTTTTCACCATCGCCGGCATGGTGCCGTTCATCCCGTACCTGATGGGTGAGCAGACCCCGCCGAAGCGCCGCATGGCCTCCAACCAGAAGTGCGTGCGTACGCTCGACATCGACGAGGTCGGCAAGACCACCCGCCACGGCACCTTCTTCCAGATGCTCGGCAACTTCTCCTTCGGCGACTACTTCAAGGAAGAGGCCATCCACTACGCCTGGGAGCTGCTCACCACCTCGCAGGATGAGGGCGGCTACGGCTTCGACCCCGAGAAGCTGTGGATGACCACGTTCACCGACGATGACGAAGCCCGTTCCATGTGGATCAACGAGGGCGTGGACCCCGAGCACATCCAGAAGATGGGCATGGAAGACAACTTTTGGACCACCGGTGGCCCCGGACCCGGCGGCCCCTGCTCCGAAATCTACGTGGACCGCGGCCCCGCCTTCGGCAAGGAAGGCGGCCCGATTGCCGACGAGAACCGCTACATCGAGATCTGGGACCTCGTGTTCGAGAACTACGAGGTCGACAACGTCAAGTCCAAGACCGACCTGCACATCGTGGGCGAGCTTGAGAACAAGAACATCGATACCGGTGCCGGCTTGGAACGTCTGGCCTACCTGCTGCAGGGCAAGAACAACATCTACGAGACCGATGAGGTCTTCCCGGTCATCGAGCCGCCGAGCAGCTCTCCGGCCTGAAGTACGGCGAGAACGCGGACGCCGACGTGCGCTTCCGCGTGGTCGCTGACCATGTGCGCTCCGCCCTGATGATCATGTCCGACGGCGTGCGCCCGTCCAACGTGGGCCGTGGCTACGTGCTGCGCCGCCTGCTGCGCCGCACCGTGCGCTCCATGCGCATGCTCGGCGTGACCGATCCGGTGCTGCCCACCCTCTTCCCGACCTCCAAGGCCGCCATGGAGGCCAGCTACCCGGAGCTCAACGACACCTTCCATGAGGTGTCCGAATCCGCGTATGGCGAGGAAGACGCCTTCCGCCGCACCCTTGAGACCGGCACCACGATTCTCGACGTGGCCGTCAACAAGGCCAAGAGCGATTCCGCCGAGCCCGTCGTGGCCGGCGAGGACGCCTTCAAGCTGCACGACACCTACGGCTTCCCGATTGAGCTGACCCTCGAGATGGCCGCCGAACAGGGCGTGAAGGTGGACGAGGCCAAGTTCCGCGAACTCATGGCCGAGCAGAAGTCCCGCGCCCGCGCCGACGCCTCAAGAAGCGTCACAACGTGGATCTTTCCGTTTACGACGACTTCAAGAAGACGCTCGTCAGCCCGATCGACTTCCTCGGCTACACCGACATGTCCGCCCGCGCCAAGGTGATCGGCATCATGCAGGAAGGCAAGGGTTCCGTGCCCGCCGTGACCGGCCCGGCCAACGTCGAGGTCATCCTCGACCGCACCCCGTTCTACGCGGAGGCCGGCGGCCAGCTCGCCGACCAGGGCGAGATCCTGTCCGACGACGGCGCCGTGCTCGAAGTCGACGATGTGCAGAAGCCCATCAAGGACCTCATCGTCCACCAGTGCCGTCTGACCGAAGGCACGCTGGTCGTCGCGCCGAAGTCAACGCCAACATCGACCTGGCCCGCCGTGGCGCCATCGCCCGCTCGCACACCGCCACGCACATGGTGCACAAGGCGCTGCGTGAGGAGCTGGGCCCGCAGGCCACCCAGCGCGGCTCCGAAGACGCCCCGAACCGTCTGCGCTTCGACTTCCAGTGGTCCAAGGCCCCGGCCAAGTCCGTGATCTCCGCAGTCGAGGAGCGCGTCAACGACAAGCTGCGCGACAACCTCGCCGTGACCACCAAGGAAATGAAGTTCGACGACGCCATCGCCCTCGGTGCCATGCACCTGTTCGGCGAGAAGTACGGCGACATCGTACGCGTGGTCTCCATCGGCGAAGACGGCTGGAGCCGCGAGCTGTGTGGTGGTACCCACGTGGACCACGTTGGCAAGATCGGCATGGTCAACATCCTGTCCGAAGCTCCATCGGCTCCGGCGTGCGTCGTGTCGACGCGTCGTGGGCAGGGTGCCTATGACTTCAACGCTCGTGAGCACGCGCTGGTCTCCCAGCTGTCCGACAAGCTCAACGCTCGTCCGGACGAGCTCGCCGAGCGTGTGAACGCCCTGCTCGCCAAGCTCAAGGAATCCGATCGTCGCTTGGCCTCCATGTACGAGTCCCAGCTGGCCGCCTCGGTTCCGGCGCTGGTTGCTGACACCAAGAACTCCGCGGCCCCGGTCAAGGTGGCCGTCAAGAACGTGGGCCACTTTGGCGCGGTCGATGCCCTGCGCAAGACCGTACTCGACGTGCGCGCCCAGCTCGGTGAAGACGCCCCCGTGGTGGTGGCCCTTGCCGGCGTGAACGAGGATGACAAGCCGATGGTCGCCGTGGCCACCAACGAGGCCGCCCGCAAGGCCGGCATCAAGGCCGGTGATCTGGTGCGTGGCGCAGCCAAGGTCCTCGGCGGCGGTGGCGGCGGCAAGCCGGACTTCGCCCAGGGTGGCGGTGTCGATGCCTCCAAGATCGACGAGGCCCTCGAAGCGCTCAAGCACGAGGCGCAGAAAGCCTGATTCCGCCAGTGGTGTGGTTAGGCGTTGATTTGGGTAATGCCCGGGTCGGACTGGCACTGTCCGACCCGGAGCTTACCTTTGCACATCCTGCTGGCAACATTCATGTTGCCGGCGACTATTTCTTTGCTATTGACGAGGTCCTGAACGTCATCGAAGACGAACATGTGGACCATGTAATCGTCGGACTGCCCCTGCAGATGGACGGTACAGAAGGCAAAAGCGCCAAAAAAGCGCGCAGGTGGGCGGCCAATCTGGAGAAGAGGCTGCAAGCAGAGAGTGAAGACAGTGATTCTACGGAGTATCAGATTCCGCAGGTATCATTGATAGATGAGAGATTGACAACAGTCAGTGCGCATCGTCAGCTGTTCGAGGCCCATAAAGCTTCGAACAAGCACAGGCCGGTGGTTGACCAGCAGTCGGCAGTGGTGATTTTGCAGACGGCACTCGACCGTACCCGGGAGCAGTGAGGTATCGGTTATGACCGATGATTTTAACGAGTTCTTTGATGACAACACGCATTGGTCGAACAGGGGTCAGAACCAATCGCGGGGCCGAGCCGCCAGAACCGCCGAAATCCCGCAGGGAGATGCGCAAGCGACGTGCACAGCGCAGGCGCAAGCGTATCAGTGGCATTATCATCGCTATCGCCATCGTCGCCCTGCTTATCGGCGGCGGCTATTTCGGCGTAACCAAGCTCATCGCATGGCGCGACAGCCGGAGCAACCAGTCGACGGCCATCGCGGACTATCCGGGACCGGGCTATGGCGAGGTCGAATTCACCGTGAGCGAGGGCCAAGCGCGGCGGAGATCGCCGATAATCTGCTCAAGGCCGAAGTCATCAAGTCTACTGCCGCGTTCACCAGCGTGGTCAACGCCAATAGCACGACACTCTATCCGGGAACGTTCACATTGAAGAAGCATATGGCCGCATCCAAAGTGATCGACGTTCTCTCCGACACCAACCAGGCGGCGGGCTTCCTCGAGGTTCGTCCCGGTGAACGTGCCACCGATGTGTTCGCCAACGCCGCGAAGCTTTCCGGCATTGCCCAAAGCGAATTCGACACGATTATCAAGAACAAGGGTAAGGATATTCTGCCCAATGAAGCGGGCGGTAGCTTTGAGGGATGGCTGGAGCCGGGAACCTACAACGTCAAGAGCATGAAGAGCGCTTCGGAAATCCTCAAGGCCATGGTCGATAAGCGTATCGCCAAGTTGGATGAATTGGGCGTGCCGGCCGGCAGTGACCGCGAACGGGTGATGATCATCGCCTCTATCGCCGAGGCCGAGGTCAACAAAGCCGATTACTACGGCAAAGTGACGCGAGTCATCGAGAACCGTTTGGAGCAGGGCATGTCGTTGGGCATGGATTCCACCGTGGCCTATGGCAATAACGTCAAGCCCGCGCAGGTGACCACCGAGATGACCCAAGACGAGTCCAACCCGTACAACACGTACAAGATCTCCGGCCTGCCGCCTACGCCGATCAGCAATCCCGGCGATAACGCCATTCAAGCGGCACTGCACCCCGAAGGCGGCAATTGGCTGTACTTCTGCACGGTCAATCTGGACACCGGCGAAACCAAGTTCGCCGCAACCGCCGATGAACATGACCAGAACGTGGCCGAACTACGCAAGTGGCAAGCCGAAAACCAGTAGTCATCCCGTTAGCTTCCTTCGCTTGGGGAAGCTGATCGGACGTTGGTCTCTTCATTGGCTCCCTCGCCGAGGGGAGCTGTCCGCAAAAAAGCGGACTGAGGGGAGCACTGCAGGGAATGTAACGCTCAACTTAAGCCCGGGGCTCCCGCGAAGCGGATGGAAGAAATCTAGGACAACACCCCAACAGCCACCGCCACAATCGCGCCCGCCAATATCACCGGCACATACGGCACCTTGCCCGCATGTGCCGGTGATGTGCGTTGTGGGTCGAATCGCGTCCACAAGGCAATCCATGTGATGCCGGCAACGCCCATCGCCAGCCACCAGACCACCACAGGCAACAGGCCAAACAGTCCGACAGACAATCCCATAGGTATCAAGGCGGTCACATCGCCGAATCCCAATGACCGAGGCACCAGCAACGCCAACGCGAACTGGATCAGGCAACATAGCACGGTGAACAACAGCGCCTGCAACAGCACGAACAGGTCGTTCACCACCACTCCATACGCGAAATCGGCGGCCAGCTGAAGCAACGCGCCCGCAGCCACCCACGCGATCGGCACCCGCCGATGACGAACATCCTCAATGGACAGTGCAAGCCCACATAGCAGACCGGGTAGCGTGAACAGGTATGGCATGGCTTAACATTAACCCCTAGCTAGACGTACACATAGACGTACACACATGAAACGAGGGAAGTTATGCTGCGTTGGCAGACGGCAGGGGAGTCTCACGGAGAAGCATTGGTGGCCATGATTGAAGGGTTGCCGGCCGGCGTGCGTATTAGCACGGACGATATCGTTTCCGCACTGGCACGCCGTCGACTTGGATATGGTCGCGGTGCCCGCATGAAGTTCGAGCAAGACAAGGTCCGTCTGCTGACCGGTGTACGCCACGGCCTGACCCTCGGCTCGCCGGTGGCCATCGAAATCGCCAACACCGAATGGCCGAAGTGGACCGAGGTCATGAGCGCCGATGCACTCGACCATGACCTGCCGCGCGAAGGCCGCAATGCGCCGCTGAGCCGCCCGCGCCCGGGCCACGCCGATCTGACCGGCATGCGCAAGTATGGTTTTGACGACGCCCGCCCGGTACTGGAGCGCTCCAGCGCCCGTGAGACCGCCTCCCGTGTGGCTTTGGGCGAGGTGGCCAAGCAGTTCTTGGATCAGGCGTTCGGCATCCGCACCGTAGCCCACGTGGTGGCGCTTGGTGGCGTGCAGACCAACCCCGACCTGCCTCTGCCCACCCCCGACGATCTGGAAGCGCTTGATGCCTCGCCTGTCCGTACGCTGGACAAAGAGGCCGAAGCCCGCATCATCGAACGCATCAACGAGGCCAAGAAGGCCTCCGATACGTTGGGCGGCGTGATTGAAGTGCTGGCTTACGGTGTGCCTGCCGGCATCGGCACGTATGTGGAGTCCGACCGCCGACTGGACGCGGCTCTGGCCTCCGCGATCATGGGCATTCAGGCGTTCAAGGGTGTGGAGATCGGCGACGGCTTCCTGGAAGCCTCCCGCCCCGGTTCGCAGGCGCACGATGAGATCGTGGTCAACGCCGACGGCCGTATCGACCGTCTGTCCAACCGCGCAGGCGGCATTGAAGGCGGTATGTCCAATGGCCAGGTGATTCGCGTACGCGGTGCCATGAAGCCGATTCCGTCCATCCCCAAGGCCCTGCGTACGGTCGACGTGCTGACCGGCGAATCCGCACAAGCCATCAACCAGCGTTCCGACAGCACCGCCGTGCCTGCGGCATCCGTGGTGGCCGAGGCCATGGTGCGTCTGACTTTGGCGAAGTACGCGCTGGATAAGTTCGGTGGAGACAGTGTTGCCGAAACACGGCGCAACCTTGAGTCGTATCTCGCCTCGTGGCCGGAGCACATGCGCTGAACGAAGGGCGTATGGTTTCGTGACGACTGCCGCGGAACCATCAGCAACTGTACTCACCAATCGTCGAGAGGATTCGTAGATTATGACCGCACGCCCCCGCGCCGTCATCATCGGCATGATGGGAGCCGGCAAAACACGTGTCGGTAAGGAAGTGGCGCATATGTTGCGTCTGCCGTTCGCCGATGCCGATGTGGAGATCGAACGTGAAGTGGGCATGAAGATTCCCTCCTACTTCGAGGAATACGGTGAGCCGGCATTCCGCGAGGTCGAGGCCGATCTCATCGCCGATATGCTTGAGGATTTCGACGGTATCTTTTCGCTGGGCGGTGGCGCTCCCATGACGCCATCCACCCAGCATGCCCTCGCCTCCTACATCGACCATGGCGGTCGTGTGGTCTACCTTGATGCCGATCCGGCGGAAGCCATGGAACGCGCGAACCGTGGGGGAGGCCGGCCCATGCTCAATGGCAACGCCAACTCCCGTTGGAAAAAACTGTTCAAGCAGCGTGACCCAGTATTCCGCGAGGTCGCCAACGTTCATGTCCATACCCGGGGGCTTACGCCTCAGGGCGCAGCGAAGAAAGTGATTGATATGGTATCTGAGCGAGCAGTGCATGTTACCGGAGCGGCAATTGAGCCGTATGATGTGGTCATTGGCGAAGGTGCATGAACCATCTGGTCGACGTGCTGGGACCCAAACCCGCCAAAATCGCGCTTATCCACACTCAGCCGGTGCAGCGACACTCCGATCGTGCCCGCGCCCTGTTGCGTCAGGGCGGCTATGAGGTTTCCGACATCGTGATTCCGGATGCCGAACCCGGCAAGACCATTACCGTGGCCAACGGCATTTGGGAACGCCTTGGCGACGAAGGTTTCACCCGATCCGATGCCGTGGTGGGGCTTGGCGGCGGTGCCGCAACCGATTTGGCCGGTTTCGTGGCTGCCACGTGGATGCGCGGCGTGCGCTATGTAAACTGCCCGACCTCGCTGCTGGCCATGGTCGATGCCTCCACCGGTGGCAAAACCGGCATCAACACCCCGCAGGGCAAGAACCTCGTCGCTCGTTCTACACGCCTGCCGGTGTGCTGGCCGACACCAAGACGCTGGCTACGCTGCCCAATGACATCTTCATCGAGGGTCTCGGCGAAGTCGCCAAATCCGGTTTCATCCGCGACCCCGAAATCCTGCATATCCTCGAAGACCACGCAGCTGAACTGCGCGCTTTCGACGGCTCTACATTCCTCGGCTCGCCGCTCGAAGACGTGGTTGCCGAGCTCATTGAGCGCACGGTAAAGGTCAAGGCCTACCACGTCTCCTCCGATTTGAAGGAGAAGGGTCTGCGTGAATTCCTCAACTACGGGCACACGATGGGCCATGCCATCGAAAAGCTCGAGCATTTCCGCTGGAGGCATGGCAATGCGGTGGCCGTCGGTATGGTGTATGCCGCCGAGCTGGCCCATCTGATCGGTTACATCGATCAGGATCTGGTTGACTATCACCGCTCGTTGCTTGCTTCGATGGGTCTGCCGACGTCGTGGAATGGCGGCTCGTTCGACGACGTGCTCGCATTGATGCATCGCGACAAGAAGGCCCGCGGCAATGAGCTGCGCTTCGTGGTCCTCGACGAGATTGGTCACGTCGTACACCTCGACAACCCGCCCGCCGAAGCCGTAGAAGAAGCATTCCGTCGTATCCAGCAGTAATTGAACGGCCGTAGGCCGTGCCGTTCGCCATCCCCTCAGAAAAAAGTACTTGGCTCCCCTCTAACGGAGGTGCCCCGGAGTCGGATTTACCTTCTACCTCCCTCTGATGAGGGAGGTGCCCCGAAGGGGCGGAGGGAGAGAAGCACAAACAAAAGGAGTCCCAATGACCAAAGTCATCGTTGTCAATGGCCCTAACCTCGGACGTCTCGGCGTCCGCCAGCCCGACGTCTACGGTCGTCAAGACCTCGACACCCTGCGCAAGCTCTGCACCGAATGGGGCAAGGACCTCGGCCTCGAAGTCGAGGTGCGTCAGACCGACGACGAAGCCGAAATGGTGCACTGGATGCACCAAGCCGCCGACGAGAAAACCCCGGTGGTCATGAACCCCGCCGCCTTCACGCACTATTCGTATGCTCTCGCCGACGCCGCGCACATGGTCATTGACGAGAACCTGCCGCTTATGGAAGTCCATATTTCCAACCCGTCCGCCCGCGACGAGTTCCGCAAGCGTTCCGTAATCAGCCCTGTGGCCACCGGCACCATCACCGGCATGGGTTTCTACGGCTACAAGCTCGCGCTCGATGCTGTGGCGCACTTGCTGAGCGAATAGAACCAAGCCCTCCAGCCAATCCCGGGTAGCAGTCGACGTTGCGCTGACCAACTATTTCCTACTCCGTTTCTTCAAGGAACACGACCACCGTTTCCGCCACCGCGTACGTATACTGTTCGGCGGCTCCGAAGAGATCGCGCTCAACGACATCAAATGGTTCGTCGCCAACATCGGCGCGCCGTACCAGGCCATCGTCACCGATGGTCTTCCCGGTGAACAATATCCAAAAAGGACTGCTCGATGTGGATGTCGAACTGCCGGTCGGGCCGCAATTGCCCAATGGACAAAAGACTCATATGGCACCGGCTTGGGTATCGATTGCGAGAATGCGGAAAGCGGACCGACTACCGCCAATGGTGGTTTGATTATACCGGCGAATGAGTTCGCTGAAGCAGACAAGGTATTAGGCGCGGTATCAGGTGAGACTTCTGAAGATGCCATCGTATTGCACTTCGACATCCGTTATGCGGTAGGCCAGGCACACGAACAAATCATCGAGCGTATTCAAGCACAAGCCGAAGCGGCGGGCGGCCGCATTGTCGACATCCTTAACGATGACCCATACTACGTGCAGGCTGACGACCCGCGTGTCCAGTTGCTCACCGCAACCTACAACGACGTGCTCGGTTGCGAGGCTCGACCCGTGGCTGTCGGCGACGGCACCCACGCCCGCTTTATCCCGCGCGCACTCAACTTCGGTCCCGAATTCCATGCCGACCATGTGCCGGCGGTCGACGGCATCGACCTGGAGACCCCGCCATTCATCGCACCAGGTGCCGGCAACGCGCACGGTGCCGATGAATGGGCCTCGCTGAAAAACCTGAAAACAGCGTTTGTCCTATATGCGTTAGGCCTAGTGCGTCTCGACCAATACCTGCAATAGCTGGCGGATAAGACGTTTGACGTGATTATGACCTTGCGTATGCTTTTTGACGAGCCTACTATTCGTATTGTTCAAGTACGCCATGTCGGGGCCGACGCGTCTGGTGAACACGCCGGGTCATACACGGATGATAGAGTGAAATTCCATGGTTAGAAGAACACATGGTAATTCTCAAGAACACGTCACCAAGCATATTTTCGTCACTGGCGGCGTTGTCTCCTCTCTCGGCAAGGGCCTGACCGCATCTTCGCTCGGTCGTTTGCTGCGCAGCCGCGGTATCCATGTTCTGCAGCAAAAGCTCGATCCGTACATCAACGTCGACCCGGGCACCATGAACCCGTTCCAGCATGGTGAGGTCTACGTGACCGAAGACGGTGCCGAAACCGATCTCGACATCGGCCACTACGAGCGTTTCCTCGACGTCTTCCTGAGCCAGAAGGCCAACGTCACCACCGGTCAGATCTATCAGGAAGTGCTGCGCAAGGAGCGCGCCGGCGAATACCTCGGCCAGTGCGTGCAGGTTATCCCGCACATCACCAACGAAATCAAGTCTCGTATGCGCGCCCAGGCTTCCGATGACGTGGATGTGATCATCACCGAAATCGGTGGTACCGTCGGCGACATCGAGTCCCAGCCCTTCCTTGAGGCCGCCCGCGAAGTGCGCCGCGATCTCGGCCCGGACAACTGCATGTTCGTGCACGTTTCCCTGGTGCCGTACATTTCCGCCGCCCACGAGCTCAAGACCAAGCCCACCCAGCACTCCGTGATGATGCTGCGCCAGCTCGGCATTTCCCCGGACGCCCTTGTGCTGCGCTCCGACCGCCCGCTCAATCAGTCCATCAAGGACAAGATCTCCCTGATGTGCGATGTCGATGCCGAAGGCGTGGTCAACTGCGTGGATGCGCCGAGCATCTACGATGTGCCGAAGATCCTGTTCGAGGAGGGCCTCGACGCCTATGTGGTGCGTGAGCTCGGCCTGCCGTTCCATGACGTCGATTGGGACGAATGGGCCGACCTGCTGGAGCGTGTGCACCACCCCAAGCACGAGGTCAACATCGCCATCGTCGGCAAGTACATCGATCTGCCGGACGCCTACCTGTCTGTCACCGAGGCCATCAAGGCCGGCGGCTTTGCCAACTGGGCCAAGGTCAACGTCAAGTGGGTTGCGGCCGATCGTTGCGAAACCACCGAAGGTGCGGCCGCCGCTCTCGACAACGTCGACGGCATCGTGATCCCCGGCGGCTTCGGCATCCGCGGCATCGACGGCAAGATCGGCGCTCTGAAGTTCGCCCGTGAAACCAAGCTGCCTGCCCTCGGCCTGTGCCTGGGCCTGCAGTCCATGGTCATCGAATACTCCCGCCACGTGCTGGGCATTGAAGACGCGAACTCTTCCGAGTTCGAGCCCGATTGCGCCAACCCGGTGATCGCCACCATGGAAGAGCAGAAGGACATCGTGGCCGGCAAGGGCGACATGGGCCACACCATGCGTCTTGGCTCCTACCCGGCTGAGCTGGAGGAAGGCTCGCTGGTCGCCGAACTGTACGGCACCACGCATGTCACCGAGCGTCACCGCCACCGTTACGAAGTCAACGTGGCCTACAAGGATCGTCTGCGCGAAGGCGGCCTGCGCATCTCCGGCCAGAGCCCGGACGGCGAGCTCACCGAGTTCGTGGAACTGCCGCAGGACGTGCACCCGTTCTATGTGGCCACCCAGGCTCACCCGGAGTTCAAGTCTCGCCCGACCAAGCCGCACCCGCTGTTCGCCGGCCTGGTCAAGGCCGCGCTCGACCATCAGGCGGCGCGCTGACGCACTTTCGTGCCGTGCATAATATCGCGGCATGATGTGCTGGCTGCCGTCATCGGCGTAGTGCAAGACATACGGTAAAGACGTGGTGGCGAAATATCTAATGATGTTTCGCCACCACGTCTTTTTTGTTGTATGAGCAGCATGCAGCATGATGTATTGGAAGGCGACGGTAAAAAATTACCGTTTCTATGGTGTGTTGGTAGTATGCAGATAACGCTTAGTAGGCCATCGCAGAAAGACCGACCATGACCGAACACCTTGATGACTCGACCCAGCAGTTTGCGCCTCTGTTTGGTGCGAATAATGCCGTCAGCGGCACTGTGGCAGACAGTGTGGATGCTGCTGCATCAGATTCCATTCAGGGCGATGAGATGAGGAGGCGCCGCATCTGGCCGTGGGTGGTGATTGCTTGTCTGCTGGTTGCCTTGGGGGCTGCCTGTGGCGGCGGTGTTTGGTTCTTCCAAGATCACGTGCTGCCTGGCACAACGCTATGGGGAAATTCAGTTACCGGCAAAACCGAGCAGGAGATTGTCGACCTAATCAACGACCAGGTCGACAACACCGCGGTACGAGCGAAATACCAGGGCAGTCGGCGACGTTCACGCTGAAAGATCTCGGCATCGAAGTTGATGGTGAAGCAATCGCATCCGATGTCATCAATGCCCAACGCGGTGACGCATGGTGGCAACAGTATGCGTTCTGGATTACGCATGATGTGGCCCCGCAAATCAATCCCGAGCTCGCTGATGGCAGTGTGGTAGATAAGGCGCTGAACATTGATGCACAAGAACCTGTTGACGCGCAAGTCGCATTGAACGATAACAACAGTGGCTTCAACGTTATTGCGGGAGAAAATGGCCAGGGAGCCAACGCCACCAGCATTGCGAAGCAAGCCATTTCCACAGTGGAGTCATTGGGCAGTGTCCAGCCACAGACCGTTCGGGTGGAACTCGACGTAACCGAACCGACGATTACCAATGCAATTGCCGATGAGGCGAAAACCACGCTGGAAACCCTAGTGAACAATGCCGTGGCCATCAAGGTGGCGGATAAAGACATCGCCACCGTGAATGCGTCCATGCTGGGTTCGGCCATGCGCATCGACGCCAACCAGCAGTCAAAGCTGAAAGACAATGAAGTACGTAATGGCTACGTGGTCTTTGATGCCGATAAGCTGCAGCAATACTATGACGAGCAAATCAAGCCGAATCTCAAATTGGAACGTGAAGACAAGAAGGTCGTCGTCAATAATGCTGGCGAGGTGCTGAGCACTGAAACAGAAGGCCATGATGGCATTGTGATTGCCGATGGCGCGGATACGGAGGTTGGTGCTCGCTTGGCTCAGGTGCTGGCCACGGGAACTGGCTCAGTGAATGTGGACGGCAAGGTAGATCCCAAACAGGAAGTCAAGGTCGCTCATCGCGTGGCGATTGACCTGTCCGACCGTAAGCTCTATGCCTATGAGAATGACACGGTGGTCAAGACATTGAATGTCGTGGTCGCGGAGGGCAACGACAACGTCACCGGCGAATGCGTTGGCATGATGTGTACGCCGACAGGTGACTTCAACGTATGGCAAAAGTTGCCCAGTCAAGATATGAGCGGCACGCTGAATCTTGCCGATGGCACGGTGGAAACATGGGATGTCAAAGACGTGGGCTTCGTCAATTACTTCTCCTCCGGTTGCGCAATCCACCGTATTGCCGGCGGATATGTAGCGGATGCCGTAATGCCCTCCATTGCCAACGGATCTCATGGTTGCGTGGGTATCGGATGGGATGTGGCCGAATGGTTCTACAACTGGTGCAATATGGGCACGAGCGTGCATATCCAAGTGTGATATGCAACAGTGTGATATGTAACAAATACGGCATGCAGTGGTGCGACACATAATGCCGCATACGCGATGTTCGGTGTGCATGGGACAAGCTTGCCCGGCTCCAATATCGCTGTATCGCATTCGTGTAATCAAGCCCACAGCCAATATGCGTCAGGGCAGCTAGTGTTTGCACTTGGGTTCTGCTAGGTTTTCATAGGATTAAGTGTGATACAAGGAAGGCAGGATGGTGACCGAAAACACAGCACCAAACGCCGCCGCTGACGTGGAGATGAGCCAGTATGTGGCTGATCGTACCCGCGTCAACGAGGACAAGATCAAGAAGGATGACGAGATCATCAGCCAGTTCGGCGACTACAACTATGGTTGGCATGATTCTGATGCCGCCGGCGAAGCCGCAAAACGAGGCATTGATGAGAACGTCGTACGCGCGATCAGCGCCGACAAAGGCGAGCCGCAGTGGATGCTCGACATGCGTCTGCGTGGATTCAAGGCGTTCCTCGAAAAGCCCATGCCCGATTGGGGTGTGGATCTCTCCGGCTTCAACGCAGACGACTTCAAGTACTACGTCAAGCCAATCGACAAGCAGGCGAAAAGCTGGGACGAACTGCCTGACGACATCCGCAACACCTACGACCGTCTCGGCATCCCGGAGGCGGAGAAGAACCGCCTCGTCTCCGGCGTGGCCGCCCAGTACGAGTCGGAGGTCATCTACAACTCCATCCAGGAGGACCTGAAGAAGCAGGGCGTCATCTTCGTCGACACGGACACCGCTGTGCGCGAATACCCTGAACTCGTCAAGAAGTACTTCGGCACCGTCGTGCCTCCGGAAGACAACAAGTTCGGTGCCCTCAACACCGCGGCATGGTCCGGCGGCTCGTTCGTATACGTGCCGAAGGGCGTGCATGTGGACATCCCGCTGCAGGCGTACTTCCGCATCAACACCCCGGCCATGGGTCAGTTCGAGCGCACGCTCATCATCGCGGACGAAGGCTCCTACGTGCACTACGTGGAAGGCTGCACCGCCCCGATCTGGTCCGAGGACTCGCTGCACGCCGCCATCGTCGAGATCATCGTCGAAAAGCACGCCCGTGTGCGTTACACCACCGTGCAGAACTGGTCGAACAACGTCTACAACCTCGTCACCCAGCGTGCCTACGTGCGCGAGGGCGGCACGATGGAATGGGTCGACGGCAACATCGGTTCCAAGGCCACCATGAAGTACCCGGCCTGCATCCTCGCCGAACCGTACGCCAAGGCATCCACCATGTCCCTCGGCTTCGCCGGCAAGGGCCAGTACCAGGACACGGGCGCGAAGATGATTCACCTCGCCCCGCACACCAGCTCCACCATCGTCGCCAAGTCCATTTCCCGTGGTGGTGGCCGCTCCGCCTACCGCGGTCTGGTCAAAATCGTCAAGGGCGCGTACGGTTCGTCCAACTCGACCGTGTGCGATGCCCTGCTGGTCGACGACTTCTCCCGCTCCGATACCTACCCGCACGTCGATGTTCGCGAAGACGACGTTTCGATGGCCCACGAAGCCACCGTTTCCAAGATCTCCGAAGACCAGCTCTTCTACCTGATGAGCCGAGGACTCACGGAAGAAGAGGCGCGAGGCATGATCGTGCGCGGCTTCGTCGAACCGATCAGCCGCGAGCTACCTATGGAATACGCGCTCGAACTCAACAGACTTGTGGAACTCCAGATGGAAGGATCGGTGGGCTGATTCCGATGACCGACAACACAACACCCGTCAAGGAAATCAAGATTCCGGTCGCCGACCCCAACGACCCGTACGCGATTCCGGCCGCCATGCCGTCCTCCGTGGACCATGCCGTGCGCTCGTTCAACACAGGCGACTACCCGGAGCCCAGCCGCAAGCAGGACGAATGGCGCTACACGCCTATCGAGCGCATCAACGAGTTCTTCACCGTGTTCAAGCCTTCCGGCGAAACGCAGATCGAAGTCTCCATGATTGACGGCTCGCCGTTGGCCGAAGGCGTGAAGCTCAGCCAGATCAAGCTCGGTGAGGGCCTGTCCGGCACTGTGTCCAAGCCCAACGACCGCGTCTCCGCAGTCGAATGGGAATCCGGCCGCACCGCAACCATTCTGGAACTGTCCGGTGAGATCGCCCAGCCCGTGCTCGTCAAGGTGCACGGCGCGGGGGAGGACCTCGACGCTTTCCATCTGGTGATCGCCGCCGCCGACAAGGCTCATGCGGACGTCGTCGTGGAACACGACGGTGACGCACGACTGGCCGAAGGCGTGGAAATCACCACCGGCAAGGACTCGCACGTCTCCACCACGTTCGTTCAGGAATGGGCCAAAACCGCCAAGCATGTGGCCAACCACCGCATCCACGTCGGCGAAGGCGCATCCCTGCGCCACTCCGTCGTGACCTTGGGCGGCGACATCGTCCGCATCCGCATGGATCAGGACTTCGGCGGCGAACAGGGCGACCTCAACATGCTCGGCATCTACTTCGTGGACCCCGGCGAGCACATCGAACACCGCACGATGGTGGTACACAACCACCCCGACTGCAAGTCCCGCGTGGTCTACAAGGGCGCGCTTGACGGCAAGGGCGCGCACTCCACTTGGTGGGCAACGCGCTCATCCAGCCCACCGCCCCCGGCACCGACTCCTACGAGCTCAACCGCAACCTGGTCCTGACCCCGGGCGCCATCGCCGATTCCGAGCCGAACCTCGAAATCGAAAACGGCAACATCATCGGTGCCGGTCACGCCTCTTCGGTGGGCCGCTTCGACGACGAGGAACTGTTCTACCTCGAATCCCGCGGCATCCCCGAAACCGACGCCCGCAAGCTCGTGGTGCGCGGCTTCTTCGGCGAACTCGTCGAGGAAATCGGCATTCCCGCCATTTCCGAACATCTGATGACCGTGATTGACCGCCGACTGGCCCGTGGCGAAAACGACGCATGGCACAGGTTCTCGAAGACAAGTAAGAACAGCATTTTTAGGAGCACAACAATGTCAACACTCGAAATCAAGGACCTGCACGTCCACGTCGAAACCAAGGAAGGCATCAAGCCGATCCTGAAGGGTGCCACCCTGACCGTCCACTCCGGCGAAACCCACGCATCATGGGCCCCAACGGTTCCGGCAAGTCCACTCTCGCCTACACGTTGGCCGGCCACCCCAAGTACGTGGTCGACTCCGGCGAGGCCCTCCTCGACGGCAAGGACATCCTCAAGATGACTCCGGACGAGCGCGCCAAGGCCGGCCTGTTCCTGGCCATGCAGTACCCGGTCGAAATACCGGGCGTGTCCATGACCAACTTCTTGCGCACCGCCAAGACCGAAATCGACGGCGAGGCTCCCGGTATTCGCCAGTGGGCCAAGGACCTGTCCGCAGCCATGAAGCGCCTCAAGATGGACCCGAAGTTCGCCTCCCGTTCCGTGAACGAAGGCTTCTCCGGCGGTGAAAAGAAGCGCGCCGAAGTGCTGCAGCTCGAACTGCTGAAGCCGAAGTTTGCCGTCCTTGACGAAACCGACTCCGGCTTGGACGTGGACGCCCTGCGCATCGTGTCCGAAGGCGTGAACCGCGCCAAGGAAGCCAACCAGTTCGGCATCCTCATGGTCACGCACTACACCCGTATCTTGAAGTACATCAAGCCGGACATCGTGCACGTGTTCGCCGACGGCCACTTCGTCAAGACCGGCGGCCCTGAGCTGGCCGACGAACTCGAAGAGAACGGCTACGACCAGTACCTGCCCGAAGGCGCCGACTCCGAGTCCGCACTGGCCTGAGTCCGTGACCGTGGGAGTCTGACATGCCCTATTCACGACACGCTCCGGGCCGCTTAGGCCAGGTCTTTACGGTCGCGAACAGGCCATGTCAGACTCCCACTCGTTTCGTACAATTGTTACGTAAGTAGGGGGAACATAATGGTTGATTTTAAGGCGATTCGGGCGCAGTTCCCGATTCTGGATCAGGAGATTCACGGGCACCCGCTCGTGTACCTGGATTCTGCGGCCACCTCGCAGAAGCCGAATGCGGTGATCGACGCCGAGGCGAACTTCTACCGTACAATTAACGCCGGCGTGCACCGTGGTGCGCACGAGCTGGCCGCCCGTAGCACCATGGCCTTTGAGGAGGCCCGAGCCAAGGTGGCCAAGCTGGTCGGCGCGAATGCGGCCGAAGGTGAAGAGGAGGTCGTCGTCACCGGTGGTGCCACGGCCGGACTGAACCTGCTCGCCACCGCATTCGGCAATGCATCGCTGGGGCGTGGGGGAGAAGCCGCCAAGCGTTTTGCCCTGAAGCCGGGCGATGAGATCGTCGTCTCGCGTGCGGAACATCATTCGGTGCTGCTGCCGTTCCAGGAGCTGTCCTACCGTACCGGCGCCACCTTCAAGTGGATCGACCTGACCGAGGACGGCCGTGTGCGTACGGACAACCTCGACGAAGTCATCACCGAGCGTACCAAGGTCGTGGCCGTCACCCACGTGGCAACGCCACGGGTGCCATCACCAACATCGCCCCGATCATCAAGCGTGCGCATGAAGTAGGTTCGATCTTCATCTTGGACGCTTGCCAGTCCGTACCGCACCTCAAGGTCGATTTCCACGCGCTTGATGTGGACTTCGCCGCCTGGAGCGCGCACAAGATGTACGGTCCTACCGGCGTCGGTTTCCTGTATGGTAAGCGCGAACTGCTCGAAGCCCTGCCTCCGGCCAACTTCGGCGGCTCCATGGTCGAGCTCGCTACATGGACCACGAGGCCCAATACATGGCCCCTCCGGCCCGCTTCGAGGCCGGCACCCAGCCGGTCGCCCAAGTGGTGGCCGCAGGCGTCGCCGCCGAATGGATGATGAACATCGGGCTCGAGAACATCGAAGCCCATGAGAAGACCATCGCCGCCGAACTGCTCAAGCTCGGCGACGTCGATGGCATTCGCATCCTCGGGCCGCGCGAAAACGTGGACCGCATCGGCACCGTGGCGTTCGACGTGGCCGGCGTGCATCCGCACGATGTGGGCCAGTTCATCGACGCCCAGGGCATCGCGATTCGCGTGGGACACCACTGCGCCCAGCCGGTACACCGCCACTTCGGCCTATACGCATCCAACCGTGCCTCCTCCGGTGTCTACAATTCGGTCGAAGATGCCCAAGCGTTGGTCGAAGCGGCCAAGGGCATCCGTAAGTTCTTTGGAGTGGAGTAAAACAGAACACCATGAACGAATTCGGTATGAGCGGGGATGACCTCGAACAGATGTACCAAGAGGTCATCCTCGAGGCGTCGAAACATCCGCATGGCAAGGAATCCTTTGCGCCCAACGCAGCGGTCGAACAGTCCGCGGACGCAGCGGCCAATGTCACCGTGCAAGCCAGCCACGAATACTGCACGCCCGGTGAATCGCACCAGTTCAACCCGACCTGCGGCGACGAGGCGACCATCCATGTCGAAGTCTCCGATGACGAACCGCACACCATCAAGCGATTGGTGTGGGACGGCCACGGCTGCTCCATTTCGCAGGCCAGCCTGTCGGTGATGGTCGATCTGGTGGACGGCAAAACCGTTGATGAGGCCATGGATCTGGAACAGACATTCCACAAGCTGATGGAATCGCGCGGTGCCGGTCTGGACGACGAGAACCTGGAAGAAAAGCTCGGCGACGCCGTGGTATTCCAAGGCGTGTCGAAATACCCTATGCGCATCAAATGCGCTCTGCTAGGCTGGGAAGGGCTGAAGGACTCCATCGCCAAAGCCCTCGCTGCAAAGAACTGAGGAAATATGTCCAACGATAATTTGGTTCCCGAACCACAGCCGTCCGTTTTCGATGCTGTCAACGGCGTCCTGCAGGACGCGGAGGCCGCTCGCCGCGTGATGGCCAACCCGGCCTTGGCCAAGGGCTTCCCGAACGGACGCCCGATCGAGCGCTCTGCTGCGTCCGGCGATGACACCTGTGCGTGTGGCGGTCACCACGGCAAATGCGGTTGCCAGGATGACGAACAGTCCGATGGCAGCGAGATTCCGATCAAGGCGATTGACGATATCGGCCGCGCCACTGCCGAAGACGTGCGCGAGGCACTGCATCAGGTGATTGATCCGGAGCTTGGCATCGACGTGATCGATTTGGGTCTGGTCTACGGCATTGAGATCGATGAGCTAGGCCGCGCCATTATTACGATGACGCTGACCACGCCGGCCTGCCCGCTGACCGACCTTATCGAGGACGAATGCGCATCCACGCTGGCCGGTCTGGTCGAGGAGTTCCGCATCGACTGGACGTGGGATCCGCGCTGGACCATGGAGCGCATCACGCCCGAAGGCCGCGACCAGCTCGCCGCCCTAGGCTTCAACTTCGACAACATGCCAAAGTACTGATAGCGCTTAGTAAGCTCCCTCATCAGAGGGAGCTCTATACGAGAAAAGCCCCGCATGATGCGGGGCTTTTCCATGTCTGGACTGGTCAATCAGTCATCGACGATGGTGTTCTTCGGGACAACCGTGATGCCATCCGGCGTGACGGTGAAGCCACGGGCCAGATCGTGCTCGGTATCGATGCCGACAGTGGAGTTCTCGGTGAGCACCACGTTCTTGTCAAGAATCGCCTTGTACACGCGGGCGCGGCGGTTGATGACTACACCGTCGAACAGCACGGAATCGACAATCTGTGCCCACGAGTGGATACGCACATTGGGGGAGAGCACGGAGTGGTGCACTTCACCGCCGGAGACGATCACACCGGGGGAGACGATCGAATCGGTGGCGTGGCCCAGACGGTCGCGGCCGGCGTGCACGAACTTGGCCGGCGGCAGGTTGCCGGACATCGTGTAAATCGGCCAATCCTGGTTGTACAGGTTGAACTCGGGCACATAGGCGATCAGATCCATGTGCGCATCGTAGAACTGCTTAATCGTACCGACGTCGCGCCAGTAAGCGTGATCAGTGGCCGTGGAGCCCGGAATCTCGTTCGAGTTGAAGTCGTAGACGCCGGCCTCGTTGCGGGAAGCGAAGTACGGGGCGATGTCGCCGCCCATGTCGTGCTTGGTGTCGGCAGCCTTCTCATCGAGAGCCAGAGCCTCGAACAGGGCCTTGGTGTTGGCGACGTAGTTACCCATGGAGGCCAGAATCTGGTTCGGATTGTCCGGCAGACCGGTGGTGGTGGCCGGCTTCTCCTGGAAGTTCTTGATCATGTTCGGGTGATCGGGATCGACCTCAATCACACCGAACTGGTTCGATTCCTCGATGGGCTGGCGGATACCGGCCACGGTGAACTCGGCGCCGGACTCGATGTGCTGCTGTACCATCTGCTCGAAGTCCATGCGGTAGACGTGATCGGCACCCACGATCACCACGATGTCCGGCTGGACATCCTCGATGATGTTGATGGTCTGGTAGATGGCGTCGGCGGAGCCGAGATACCAATGCTTGCCGAGACGCTGCTGCGCGGGCACAGGGGAGACGTACGAGCCAAGCAGCGGGGAGAAACGCCAGACCTGGGAGATGTGGCGGTCAAGCGAGTGAGACTTGTACTGGGTGAGCACCACGACCTGACGGTACCCGGAGTTCACCAGGTTGCTCAACGGGAAATCGATCAGACGATACACACCACCGAAGGGAACGGCGGGCTTCGCGCGATCACGGGTTAACGGCATCAGGCGGGTCCCCTCACCACCTGCAAGCACAATCGACAGAATCTTGGGATTCTTGGCCATCGTAACTGTCCTCTCTGTTACTGAGCGTCTTTCGACACCGCACTGCTGGGCCGGATGCTTCCTTGCATTCGGTTTACATAGTTAATAATTGCAGAAAAAAACGAACATGCAAGGTTTTCGCCCCCGCGTGCCGTGAACTTGCGATGAACAGTTTCGTAGATTTGTTAAGGATCCGGCCTTTTCGGAGCGCGTGCGATTCCTTAGCGTGTCGCGTAGAACGCCACTGCGCTGGATGCCGCCACGTTCAGGCTATCCACGCCGTGGCTCATCGGAATCTTCACGGTCAAATCGGCGCGGGCAATCGTATGGTGGGACAGGCCGTCGCCCTCGGTACCGAAGATCAGCGCGAGCTTGTCGATATGCGTCGGATCTTCGGCAGGCGCGTGCAGACGGCGTGTCAGTTCGTCCAACGAAATCGAACGATCCTCCAATGCCATGGCCACGGTGGTGAAGCCCAGCGACTTCAACTCGTCGATGCCCTGGAACGGCCAGTAATGCTTGTTTTCGGTGCCGTCGTCGTTGAACCCGGTGATACGGGTCCACGGAATCTGGAATACGGTGCCCATCGACACGCGGGCGGCGCGTCGGTACAGCGGATCACCGCAGGAGGGTGTGACCAGCACGGCATCCACATCGAGCGCGGCCGCCGAACGCATCAGTGCGCCCACATTGGTGTGGTCCACGATGTTTTCCATTACTGCCACGCGGCGGGCGCTCCTGCAGACCTCGGCTACGGAGGGCAGCGGCCAGCGTCGCATCGCGCATAGGGCGCCGCGATGCAAACGGTAGCCGGTCAGACGCTTGAGCTGCTCAGGTGAGGCCACGTAGACGGGAATATCCGCGCCCCAGCGCCCGTCGATGAAGTCGAAGGTGTCTTTCATGCCCTCCAGCCAAGGTTCCTCGACCAGCAGTGACAGCGGTTCGCGGTCAGCGGCCAGCGCGCGGTCGATAACCTTGGGGGACTCGGCGATGAACACGCCCTTGGCTGGTTCCAAGCGATTACGCAACTGCATTTCGGTGAGGCTCACATACGCTTCGACGCGCGGGTCGTCGACGGTGTCCAGCGTGATGAACTGCATTGGTGGCCTTTCGTGTGTGCAGATAACGAAAAACCCCTTGCAATGCAAGGGGTTTATCTGTGCCCGAGACGGGACTTGAACCCGTACGCCCGTATAAAATAGGCACTAGCACCTCAAGCTAGCGCGTCTACCATTCCGCCACCCGGGCAGGTGTCGTTTGGACAACGAGTAGATAGCTTAGCATGAAATTACCGGGATGCAATTCGCGCGTGTGCCCGGCGTGTCGCGTGTAGCCTTGAAGTCATGACTGATGCCCTTTTTCTTTTCGACCCGCAGGTCGACGACGTCCCGGTGAACAGCGACGAACTCCACGCCGGCTGGAAGCTAACCCTGCCCGCTCACATCAAGCGCCATGCCGTGCAGGCCATGCGACTCAAGGCAGGGGACAGCCTGCAACTTTCCGACGGCAGCGGCTTGAGAATCCAGGCAGTGATGGCCGATCCTGAAGCCGGACTGGCTGAAGTCGTGGAAGTGGGGCGCGAACCCGAGCCGCTCACCCGTTTGGCGCTGATTCAGGCATTGGCGAAAACCGGCCATGATGAGCAGGCCATCGATATGGCTACTCAGATTGGCGTCGACCAAGTGGTGCCATGGCAGGCGGACCGATCCATTGCCAAGTGGAAGGTCGGCCGTACAGACAAGAAGTGGAATTCGGTACTGGATGCCGCCACCGAGCAGTCGCGGCGCGCCTTTAAGCCGCAACTGGAGGCGTGTGCGTCCAGCAAGGAGGTCGCGGCCATCTGCCGCAGGGCCTGCGTGCATGGCGATGTGGTGATTGTGCTGCATCAGGATGCTACCGATACGTGGTCCGGCGTGGAGGAGAAGGTTGCGCAGTTGGTGGAACGCACGCTCCAGGACGGCCTGCCGCGGACTGTCAGTGTGGTGGTCGGGCCTGAGGGCGGCATCAGTGAGCAGGAGGTAGCTGATTTCGTCAAGGCCGGAGCGGTGAGCTGCGTACTGGGGCGCAATATTCTGAGAGCCGCGACGGCCGGTCCGGTGGCGTTGTCGCTGTTGTCTCGGGTGTTGGGACGTTACGAGTAACGCCCACGCGCTAAGCTGGTGCGTAGCAACATCAAACCAAGGAGCATGATGAGCGAATCCGACGATTGCCTGTTCTGCAAGATCATCGCAGGGCAGATTCCCAGCAGCAAGGTCTACGAGGACGAGACGACCTACGCATTCAACGACATCAATCCCAAGGCCAAGGTCCACGTGCTCGTGGTGCCCAAGAAGCACTACGCCAACGTCGCCGAACTTGCCGCCGACGACCCGACCGAGCTGGCCCACATCGTCTCCATCGCGCAGAACATCGCCGACAAGGAATTTCACGGCGCCTACCGACTGGTGTTCAACACCGGTCTTGACGCCGGCCAGACCGTCTTCCACGTGCACGCGCACGTGATGACCGGCGAAAAGCTCGACGAGTAGTAGGGGAATATCCGCTTCGTGGCAACGACTACACGTACCATCACCATCCCGCCCCAACTTGACCCCGTCGCCGTGCTCGGCCCGGTTGACGAGGTCATTCGCGAGGTGGAGCGCGCCTTTCCGGACCTGACGATTATCGTGCGCGGCAACCGCGTGGCGATCGTCTCCCGCTCCAAGCAGACCGAAGCCCAGGCCGCACAGGCCGAGGATTTGGTCAACACCATCATCCAAGCCGCCTACACCGCGCCTATGGACGCCGACACTGTGCGTCGCATGCTCGACCAGAACGTGCTCAAGAACCACGTGCGCCTCGAACATCCCGGTCACGGCCCGGTGCGTGACAAACTGGCGCAATCGACCTCAAACGAACGCGCCCATGCACGTTCTGCCGGCTCCCACGACCCGACGTACCGCAAGCCCACGGTTCCCGGCGTCATCACCTTTGCTGCCGGCGTGCCGGTCCGTGCGAAAACCGCCGGACAAGTGGCCTACGTGAACGCCATCGAATCGCACACCATCACCTTCGGCATTGGTCCCGCAGGCACCGGCAAGACGTATCTGGCCGTGGCCAAGGCTGTGCGTGCCTTCCAGGACAAGCAGATTCGCCGCATCATCCTCACGCGCCCGGCCGTGGAGGCCGGCGAAAGCCTCGGCTTTCTGCCCGGCACGCTGAACGACAAGGTTGACCCGTATCTGCGCCCGCTGTACGACGCGCTTGGCGACATGCTCGGCGCCGACCAGCTCAAGCGGTACATGGACGACGGCTCCATCGAAGTGGCGCCGCTCGCCTACATGCGCGGCCGTACGCTGAACGACGCGTTCGTGATCCTCGACGAGGCTCAGAACACCACCGAACAGCAGATGAAGATGTTCCTGACCCGTCTGGGCTTCAACACCACGATGGTCATCACCGGCGATATCTCGCAGGTGGACCTGACCGTGCCGCGCTCGGGACTGGCCACCATCGAACGCATCCTGGGCGGTATCAACGACATCGCATTCGTGCATCTCAAAACCGAGGACGTGGTACGTCACCAGCTGGTCGGCCAGATCGTGGCCGCCTACGACCGTCACTCCGCCATCGCCGGCGACCACCGCGACATCGAACGCAAGGGCCGCCGCAACCATACCGACTTCGATGCCCGCCAGCAAGCGGATTCAACCAACCAAAGTGAGACAGACGATGAGCGTTGACGTCACCAATGAAACCCAGTGGGTCATCGACCCCAAGGTCTTCTCCGATTTGGGTATTTGGGTACTCGACCAGATGCGCGTGAGCACCCAGTCCGACCTGACCATCATGTTCGTGGATCCCGATCCCATCGCCGAACTGCACATGCGTTGGATGAACCTCGAAGGCCCGACCGACGTGATGAGCTTCCCGATGGACGAGCTGCGCCCCGGCGACGGCAAAACCGTGATGGAAGGAGTGCTCGGCGACATCGTCATCTGCCCGTGGGTCGCCGCCCAACAGGCTGCCGCAGCCGGGCACAGCACCATGCAGGAGATGCTATTGCTCACCATCCACGGCATCCTGCACCTGCTCGGCTACGACCACGTGACCCCCGAGCAGGAGCGCCAGATGTTCGGCCTGCAGCGACAGCTGCTGCTCACCTTCTTCGCCCTACGCCACGATGCCAACGTGCAGGCCACGCTGCCCGCCGGCACGCCCGACGCGCTGGCCCTGTACGACGCCGCGCACGGTGCCGGCCGCGACCTCGATTCCAAATAAGCTCCCAAATCAATCACACCAAATCCGGATTATTCGATACCGTTCAAGGACATTCAAGGACACCGAAAAATCATTATGGAGTATTCCAGTACCACGCCGATCGCCATCACCGTCATTCTCGTACTTGTGGCGGCCCTGTTCGTCTGGCTCTCGCTGACCATGGCCGCCGCTGAAGGCGCCGTGGCCCGCGTAACGCGAGCCAGCCTCAACAATCTCATCCTCGAGGTGCAGACCGACTCCGAAGCAAGCCAGTTCCTCAAGATGAAGAAGATCGACAAGATTCATCGCGTGCAACGGCTCATCGCCGACCGTTACGCCACCGCCGGCAGCTGTGCGTTCTTCCGCATCGCCTGCAATGTGCTCGACGGCGTACTGGTGTCTTCCATCGCATCCCTGTGGGGTGCGGAACTGTGGATTGAACTGCTCTCCGGATTCCTGTTCGCGATTATCGTAGCCGTGGTCTCCGTACTGGTCCGCCCGCGCACCGCCGGCATGGCCAAGCCGGTCGGCATCATGATTTCCAACTCGCGCATCGTGTCGTTGGCCACCAAGCTCACGCCGTTCGCACGCATCGGTGGCGACAAGTCCGGTTCCAAGGGACCGGGCCGCCGCTCCAAGGACTCCGATCTGTCCGACGACGAGGAGCTTGAGAAGATTCAGCTCGAGCAGGGCAAGGCCGCCATCGACCGACTGGTGGAGTCCAACGACTTCGATCCGGAAGTCTCCGAAATGTTGCGCAACGTGCTCACCCTGTCTGATACGTTGACTCGCGAGATCATGGTGCCGCGCACCGATATGATCTGCATGGAGCGCGACTCCACACTGTCTTCCGCGCTGAAACTGTTCTCCCGCTCCGGCTTCTCCCGCGTGCCGGTGATCGGTGAGGATGTGGATGACCTGATCGGCGTGGCCTATTTGAAGGACGCCGTGCGTGCCACCGCCTTCAACCCGGCGGCCATGGAGCGCGCGGTCGAATCCATCGTCCGGCAGCCGCTGCTTGTTCCCGAATCCAAGCCGGTGGACGACCTGTTCCATGAGATGCAGCGTTCCCGCCAGCATGTGGCCGTGGTGGTCGATGAGTATGGCGGCATCGCCGGCATGGTGACTATCGAGGATGCCATCGAACAGATCGTCGGCGAGCTGGAAGACGAGCACGACCGCACCCAGCGTACTGAGCCGGAGAAAATCGGAGACAACAAGTGGAAGATGCCCGCCCGTACGCCGATTGCCGATCTGGAGGAGATCTTCGAGATCGACATTGATGAGGACGATGTCGATACCGTGTACGGCCTGCTGACCAAGATTCTGGGCCGCGTGCCGATTGTCGGTGCCTCGGCCGTGACGCGCGGTCTGCGACTGACCGCCGTGGACTCCGCCGGACGCCGCAAGAAGGTGTCCACCATCGTCGTAGAACCGGCGCACGTCGAGGGCGGCGAGGAAAATAACAAGACCCATGAGGAAACTGACGGCGAGCCCGTCGAAGGCGATGATACCGCCAGCAAGGAGTGATATGACCGACCAGAACAACAGCACGAACGACGTCGATGACATTGACGTTACCGATGCTTCCGATGTTGCCGGCGTTGCCGAAGTCGACGCGACCGGTGAGACGGAGAACGTGACCAAGCAGGACGTGCCGTATCGCTCCGGATTCGTGGCCGTGGTGGGCCGCCCGAACGTCGGCAAATCCACGTTGATCAACGCGTTGATCGGCAAGCAGATCGCCATCGCATCCTCTCGCCCGGAAACCACCCGTAAGGCGATTCGCGGCATCCTGACCGCCGACCACGCGCAGCTCGTGCTCGTGGACACGCCCGGTATTCACCGTCCGCGTACGTTGCTCGGCCAGCGTCTGAACGACGTGGTCGACGAATCTCTGGCCGATGTGGACGTGGTGGCCTTCCTGCTGCCCGCCGATCAGGAAATCGGCCCCGGCGACAAGCGTATTCTCTCCCGACTGCGTACCGACTTCGCCACCAAGCGTGAGGACGGTACGTTCAAGTGGCGCATCCCGCTGATTGCCATCGTCACCAAGATCGACGAGCTTGGCCGTCAGCAACTCATCAACAAGCTCATCGAAATCAACGATTTCGCCGATTTCTCGGACATCGTGCCGGTGAGCGCCCTGAAGCACGACAATCTGGCTGAAGTGAAGAACGTGCTCATTGAGCACACGCCCGAGGGTCCGCAGATGTACCCGGACGATCAGATCAGCGAGGAGCGTCCGGAAGACACCATCGCCGAACTCGTGCGCGGTGCGTTCCTTGAGACCCTGGACGACGAGCTGCCGCATTCGCTGGCCGTGGTGGTTGATTCCATCGACTATCCGGAAGACAACGAGACCGGTCAGGGCTATGACGGCAAGGCGCAGGTCAACGTGTCCATTTACGTGGAGCGTGACTCCCAGAAGCCGATCATCATCGGCAAGGGCGCCTCGAACCTCACCTACGTCAAGAAGAAGCTGCGCACCCCGGTCAACCGCATCGTCGGCCAAAAAGCCAAGCTCGACCTCCACGTCAAGGTAGCCAAAGGCTGGCAGTCCGACCCCAAGCAACTAGAACGCCTCGGCTTCTAGGGCGTATAGACGAAAAAAGCTCCCTCGTCAGAGGGAGCTTTTGCTATACGGTTTACTTCCGCTTGGTGTACATCTGGGTGTTGAGGAGGGTGGAGTAGCGCTTGATGACCTTGGGGCGAATCACCTTCATGGAGGCGGTCATGAGGCCGTTCTCCTGGGTGAACTCCTCGGGCAGGATGATGAACTTGCGCACGGACTCGGCGCGGGAGACGCCCTCGTTGGCCTGATTGACCCACTGCTGCACTTCGGCGCGCACGGCGGCGTTCCTTGCCGCGTCCTCGAGGGACATGTTCTCCGTCAAGCCCCTTGGCGGCGAGCCACGGGCGCAACGACTCTCGTCCAACGTCCACCCAGGGCGGAGATGAACGGGCCGTTGTCACCCAGCACCAACG
>ENA-OQCF01000038-OQCF01000038.1-human-gut-metagenome-genome-assembly--contig:-NODE-38-length-47668-cov-5.620054_pt1 | contig 47668 bp, 53 predicted proteins | sample MGYA00242756_ERZ504573 | MGnify/ENA primary metagenome ERZ504573 (study PRJEB26092, sample SAMD00036240) | human gut metagenome | host: Homo sapiens | study: EMG produced TPA metagenomics assembly of... | reverse complement strand
TCGTAATCTGTAAAATCAGTTAGCTCTGGTAACCTTACCTGAACGCAAACAACGGGTGCAAGCATATACACGCTTTGGTGAACCGTCAACAATAGCCTTAACACGCTGTACGTTGGGCTTCCATGTTCTGTTTGATCTTCTGTGTGAGTGAGATACCTTAATACCGAACTTTACATCCTTACCGCAGAATTCACATTTTGCCATGCGTCTGCACCTCCTTAAAGAAAACTAATTCTATTTCTAACTTTGTTATAATAACAGAAAATGAGAGAAAATGCAAGTGTTTTTTGAAAATTTCTTAACTTGTTTTTTGCTCTTGTAATTTTTGACGATATATTATATAATTAGGAATAAATATAGTTACACGATTGTTACCTAAAAATTCAGATTTCAGGAGGCTCTTATGCTCTCATTATTACTTAACGGCATCAGAAACGGCAACCTTGATTTCGGCTCGGTAATTGCCGAAATATTGGCTGTACTCGTTATTATATTTTTAATTCTCCCGTTCCATGAATGGGCGCACGCTTTTACTGCGTCACTTCTCGGTGATAAGGCGGTAAAGGGCAGAGGCAGACTTTCGATTAATCCGCTCAGCCACATTGACCCTATGGGTGCTTTGTGTATGCTTTTGTTCGGATTCGGTTGGGCAAAGCCTGTTCCGATTGATCCAAGGAATTTTAAAAATCCAAAGGTCGGTATGGCAATCACCGCAATTATGGGTCCGATTGCAAATATCGTTGCGGCTTTTGTCGGACTCCTCATTTACTATCCGATTATCCTTTTTACGGGTGCTTTTCCGCTTTCGACAATCGGAGGATATGTTGTTCAGTTTTTAAGTTTCTATATTTCGTGCAATGTCGGACTTGCTGTGTTCAACCTTATCCCGATTCCGCCTCTTGACGGCTCAAAGGTTCTGTTCGTATTTTTACCCGACAAGGCTGTTGAATTCTTTTACAGATATCAGATGTACTTTTTTATCGGTCTTTTTGTTCTCTTGTATGTGGGAATTCTCAACACTCCGATTAACTGGCTCAGCAATCAGATTCTTAACTTCATCAGCTGGCTTGCAAGCCTGCCGTATATGCCGTTTGTCGGTTGATTTCAAAATCATTCGTAACATCAAATCATAACTGAAACTTATTTATGGAAACACAACAACTTCAATATAAGCTGTCGGCATTTGAAGGCCCTCTTGACCTTTTGCTGACGCTGATTTCTAAAAACAAAATAGATATTTACGACATCAGCATTTCCGAATTGCTCGACCAGTACATGGAGCAGATTAATATGATGCAGGAAAATCAGATGGATATCGCATCGGAATTTCTGACAATGGCGTCAAGGCTTGTCTATATCAAGTCTGTAATGCTCCTGCCAAAATATGAAGAAGAGGCTGAAGAACTCAAGAAAGAACTTTCGGGACAACTTCTTGAATATGCAGTTTGCCGTGAAATGGCGGCAAAACTCGGCGATATTTATGACTTTGACAGCTTTTACCGAGATGCATCTCCTGTTGAATTTGACCTGACATATAACCGAATTCATCCGAGTGAGGATATTGCAAAGGCATATGTCAGCGCAGTCGGACGGGGCAAGCGTAAGCTTCCACCGTCAAAAGACGCATTTTCGGGCATTGTGTCGCATAAAATCGTGTCGGTAAACAGTAAGATTATCCATCTTATGAGAAGGCTCTGGCACGGCAAAAGGCTTGAATATCACGAAATTTTTGAGGTGTGCGAGGGCAAAAGCGACCTTGTGGCAACATTTCTTGCAACGCTGGAGCTGGTAAAGGGCAAGCGTATCAGAATTGAGGGCAGCGGTGAAAATGCCGTTGTTCATATGATTGAGGATGAAAACGCAATGCCTTTGCCACAGGTTGACGAGGACGAAAACAATGAAAATGAGGAGGTGCAGTAATGGCTGTTGAAAATATTCGTGGTGCGATTGAGGCGATTTTGTTCGCAAACGGTGCGTCGGTTGAATTTTCCCGAATAGCGCAGGCACTTGAAATTTCCGAAAAAAAGGTTAAAGAGCATATTTCTGCACTGATTGATGATTATGAGGCGTCAGGACGGGGCATAACTATAATATTGCTTGACAATTCCTGTCAGATGGTTTCAAAAAAGGAATTTGCTCCGCAGATTCGTACCGTTATGGATTTGAGAAGAAACACTCCGCTTTCACAGGCGGCTCTTGAGGTTCTTGCAGTTGTTGCGTACAATCAGCCTGTTACAAAGGCTTTTGTCGAGCAGGTGCGTGGTGTTGACTGCAGTGGTGTAATCGGCAGTTTGACAACAAAGGGACTTGTTGAAGAAAAGGGCAGACTTGAGCTACCGGGCAGACCGTTGCTTTACGGCACAACCGAAAACTTTTTGCGTTGCTTTAACATTTCAAGTCTTGACGAACTTCCTCCGCTCCCCGAGAATGATGAGGACAAGGAGTCCAAAGAAAACGGTGAAGAACAGGAAAAGACTGAAAACGGCAATGAGCAGATTGATTTGCTTGCCGATCAGCCTGTTGACAGGCAGTAAAATTTAGGGGGAATTCCCTTTGCTTTGGCTATATATCCTACTCGGAATTGTGCTGTTTATTGCGCTTGTGATGTTTATTCCGATTACTTTGCGTGCATCATATAAAGAGGAGTTTTGGTGCGCCGTGTATATCGGGTTTGTAAAGCTTCAGCTTGTGCCGGCAAAACCCAAAAAGGAAAAGAAGAAGAAAAAAGCAAAAAAACAAACTCAGAAAACCGAACAGCCTAAAAAAGCGACAGAAAAAAAGCCGAGCCTTATAAAAAAAATACGGTATTGAGTGGCTTTTGAACCTGATAAAAAAAGTTGCAGAGCTTGCAATATCTGCATTGCAGGATTTTTTCAGCCACATACTGGTTAAAAAATTGTCGCTGAGTATCAGCGTTGCGGGTGACGATGCGGCTGACACAGCTATAAAATACGGCAAATACTGTGCCGTTGTTTATCCGGCAGTAGGTACAATTGTCCGTGTTGTAAAATGCAAAGGCTACGGAGTTGACATAAATCCGAATTTTTCGGAAAAAGCAGAAACTGAAATTAACTTTGACTTTGCCGCAAGAATTTTCGCATTCCGACTTATCGGTCTTGCCGTTAAGCACGGAATCAAGGGGATTAAACTTCTTGCAGAAGTTAAAAATGATTGATATAAATATTGTTGAAAAAGGAGAATGGCTATGGAACATCCTATCGGCAGTTTAATGGATACCACAATGGAAAAAATCAAGGAAATGATTGATGTCAATACTATTATCGGCGAGCCTATAACTTCGCCTGACGGCACACTTATCATTCCTGTTTCAAAGGTAAGCTACGGCTTTGCGGCAGGCGGTTCGGATCTGCCTACCAAAAAGGAAAACAAAGACTGCTTTGGCGGTGGCAGCGGTGCAGGTGTGACAATTCAGCCTGTTGCATTTCTTACCGTTTATCAGGGCGATGTAAGGCTTGTTTCCGTTGACAGGGACGAAGGTACAGCCGACAAGCTCGTTAATATGATTCCCGATGTTCTCAAAAAAGTAAAGGGAGTTTTCAAAAAGGATAAGAGCGAATCCGCAGACGATTTTTCCGAAATCACACAGGACGATATTGACGGTTGATTCGTAATATTGCAACACCCCTCGGCATAGATTTATGCAGGGGGTGTCCTTATGAAAAAAATAATCTCGCTTGCGGTGTGCTTTGTTATGCCGTTTGTGCTTATGGGCGCAAAAACTGCGGAGGATACTCCTCCCACAACTTCTGCACAGGCATTTGTCCTTTATTGTCCCGATAACAACACGGTTATCTGTTCAAAAAATGCAGATGAAAGAATGAAGCCTGCAAGCACTACAAAGATTATGACATCTCTCATAACGCTTGAGGAGGCGGCTTCCTGTAACAGCGAAGTAACCTTCAAACAGGAAATGGTTGCCGAGGGCAGTTCGATGTATCTTAAAGTTGGTGAAAAAGTCCGACTTTCGGACCTTGCGTCAGGAATGATGATGGCGTCGGGTAATGATGCGGCGAATGCGGCGGCATATACGATTTCGGGCAGTCCCGAAAAGTTTTCACAACGAATGAATGAAAAGGCAAAGCAAATCGGTATGACGAATACCAATTTTGTAACGCCGAGCGGACTTGACGATGACAACCATTACTCAAGTGCAAAGGATATGGCTCTGCTTATGTCATATGCACTTGAAAATGACGATTTTGCAAATCTTACGGCTAAGAAGAGCGTGACCGTTGAATTTCTTGAACCGAAATCAAAGAAAACCGCATATGCAAATCATAACAGGCTTTTGTCGCTTTATCCCTACTGTACAGGCGGAAAAACAGGCTATACAACGGTGGCGGGGCGGTGCCTTGTTTCCTCTGCAAAAAAAGACGGTGTAACGCTTGTGTGCGTCACTCTGAATGACCGCAACGATTGGAATGACCATATTTCTCTTTATGATTACGCTTTTGAAAAGTACAGGGGAGTTGACTGCAAGGACGCTGACTTTTGTGCCGATATTCCGTGCGTGGGCGGTGATAAGGACAGCGTAACGGTTACAGGTGAGAAGAACAACACAATCGTTTTAAAGCGTGAGGACTGCGATAAAATCAAGAAAAAAATCTTTATAGACAGCTTTTTGTATGCTCCGATTGAAAAGAACGAATCGGTCGGCAGAATTGAATACACGCTCGGCGGAAAGCTGCTTTATAAATGCAACATTGTTGCAGGCGAAAAGATTAAATCGGATAAAAAGAGCGTGTCAATATTTTCGGCAATAGGAAATCTGTTTTCGTAACAGCTTAAATATAAAGAAAATTTTAACAAAAAGGAATTTACATATGGCTAAAATTGAACCTATAAGACTTCAGAAATTCATAGCGCAATGCGGTATTGCATCAAGCGAAAAGCCGAGGAGCTTATTCTCGGCGGTCATGTCAAGGTGAACGGCAAAACCGCAATTCTCGGCGATAAGGTTCTTCCTACAGACAAGGTGTTTGTAAGAGGCAAGAGGATTGTTGTGCCGAAGGGCGGTAATTACCGATATATTATGCTCAACAAGCCCCGTGGATTCATTACCACAATGAATGATGAGCGTGGCAGAAAGTGTGTTGCACAGCTTGTTGAGAATGTCGGCGAGCGAGTTTATCCGATAGGCAGACTTGACAAAGACAGCGAGGGTATGCTTGTTTTTACAAATGACGGTGACTTTGCAAACAAGGTTATGCACCCGAAAAACAATGTTTACAAGATTTACAGAGTAACCGTTCGACCGTCAATTGACGAGGATCAGCTTGTAAAGCTTGAAACAGGCGTTGAGCTTGACGGCAGGAAAACCGCTCCTGCATATGTCCATGTAATTCACAAGGAGCAGGGCAGAGTAGTTCTTGAAATGATTCTTCACGAGGGTAAGAACCGTGAAATCAGAAGAATGTGCGAGGCTGTCGGGCTTGAGGTTGCAAGACTAAAACGCACCCAGATCGGCGGAGTAAAAATGGGTATGCTCAAACAGGGCGACTGGAGAGATTTGACCGAACAAGAGGTTAAAAAACTGCTTGCAAACCCGTTTTTAAACGGCAAACAGCTTTAATTTTCCGTTTTTGAAAAATACTTCCGAAACGGTCAATCAAACTATTTGTTAATTCGACAATAAATTAAAGGTTTTCACGGAATAACTATTAAATGTGTTCAAAATTGAAATAGTACAGCGTGTTTTTCTTGTACTTTTGAAGATTATAGAGTATAATGTATGTGTAGAAAATTAGTATGCACGCTCAGTTTTCGTGCATATTCAATACATGGTATTGGAGGATTTTAAGATGAGTATTGAAAAGATCAATCAGGCAAAGGCTGAAATTGCCGCAACTTCCGCTTATAAGACAATTACGGCGTTTTTTGATGCAGACAGCTTTTGTGAAATTGATGCCTTTGCAAAATCCGGTGAAGGTTTTGCCGAGGTTGTTGCAGGCTTTGGAACAGTAGAAGGTATGCCTGTTTATGCGTTTGCACAGAACAGCGACATTTGCGGCGGTGCCATGAGTAAGGCGCAGGCTGCCAAGCTTAAAAAGCTGTATGGTCTTGCACTCAAGACAGGCGCTCCTGTTGTAGGTTTCTATGACAGCGTTGGCGGCAGACTTAATCAGGGTACAGAGCTTCTCGCAGGTTGCGGTGATGTTCTCAATGCGGCTGCGTCACTTTCCGGTGTTGTACCGCAGATCTCGGTTGTTCTCGGCACTTGCCTCGGAACAAACGCTCTTAACGCCGCAAGCGCAGACATCGTTATCATGAGCAAAGACGCACAGCTTTCACTTTCGGTAACAGGCAAGCATTCCGATGCCGCTTACAATGCTGAAAACGGTATTGCCTCAATCGTTTGTGACGATGCAGACAAGGCAATCAAGGCTGCAAAGGAACTTATCCTTTATCTTCCGTCAAATAACCTCACAATGGCTCCTCAGTCATTTGAAGAAGCTCCGGCAGAGGACGGTTGCGGTTGTGTAGTCAGCAGAACTGTTGACGGCAACAGCATTGTAAAGCTCTTCAATGATTACGGCAAGGAAGCAAATGTTCGTTTTGCAAGACTCGGCGGTCAGGTTGTAGGTATTGTTGTTACAAAGGGCAAGGAGCTTGGTTGCAAGTCTGCAAACAAGGTAGCAAAGTTTGTTCGTTTCTGCGACGCTTTCTCACTCCCTGTTGTAACATTCGTAAACTGCCCGGGCTTTGAGTCAATCAAGTCGGCAACAAAGGCATCAGCTGCTTATGCTGAGGCAACAACAGTTAAGATTTCTGTTGTTACAGGCAAGGCAATCGGTTCAGGCTATGTTGCTCTTGCAGGCACAGGCGCTAATGCAGATGTTGTTTACGCACTTCCCGATGCGGTTATTTCACCTGTTAATGTTGAGGCTGCCGCATTCATTATGGCTCCCGAAGTTATGAATGTTGCCACAGATAAGCAGGCTGAGGTTGCTCAGAAGTTTGCTGACGAGAATCTTTCTGCTTACAATGCCGCTCAGAACGGCTATGTTGACGGTATTGTTGAAGAAGCTCAGCTCCGTCAGACTCTTATTTCTGCTCTTGATATGCTCTCGGGCAAGCGTGTTTCAACACTTTCAAAGAAGCATTCAACTATCTGATAAATGATTACTTGTTAAAATAAAAGGGGATACTAAAAATGAAGAATTTAAGAATTACAGTTAACGGCACAGCATATGATGTTCAGGTTGAAGAACTCGGTGGCTCTTCAGCTCCCGCAGCAGCCGCTCCTGCTCCGGCAGCCGCTCCCGCTCCTGCAGCAAAGCCGGCAGCTCCCGCAGGCGCTCAGGGTTCTGTTGTTGTAAAGGCTCCTATGCCCGGTACAGTTGTTAATGTTGTTGTTTCGGCAGGACAGGCTGTTAAGGCCGGAGATGACCTCGTATTCATCGAGGCTATGAAGATGGAACTCCCGTTAAGGCTCCGCAGGACGGCACAGTTGCAACAGTTGATGTTGCAAAGGGTGAGTCAGTTGACTCAGGTAAGGTTCTCGTAACACTTAACTAATCAATAATTCGGAGAAAGGGATGCTGTAAAATGGCAAAAAAAATCAGAGTTACCGAAACTGCTCTGCGTGACGCTCATCAGTCACTCATTGCAACAAGAATGACAACAGAGGAAATGCTCCCTGTTCTTGACAAACTCGATAAAATCGGTTATTACTCACTCGAATGCTGGGGCGGTGCAACATATGACTCATGCCTCAGATTCTTAAACGAAGATCCGTGGGACAGACTCCGCACAATCAGAGAGCATTGCCCTAACACAAAGCTCCAGATGCTTTTCAGAGGACAGAATATGCTCGGTTATCGTCACTATGCCGATGACTGCGTTGAGTACCTTGTTCAGCGTTCAATCGCAAACGGTATTGACATTATCCGTATTTTTGATGCTCTTAACGACATCAAGAATCTTAAAACAGCTATCAAGGCCGCTAACAAAGAAGGCGGTCATGCACAGGTTGCTATCAGCTACACAACAGGTCCTGTATTCACAGATGAATACTATGTTGAGTATGCTAAGAGAATTGCAGACGCAGGTGCAGATTCAATCTGTATCAAGGATATGGCTGCTCTTCTTACTCCGACAAGAACCGAAAGCCTTGTAAAGGCTATCAAAGCCGCTGTTCCGGAGCTTCCGCTTCAGCTCCACACCCACTACACATCAGGTCTTGCATCAATGTGTCTTTTAAAGGGTGTTGAGGCAGGTGCCGACGGCATTGACACAGCAATCAGCCCACTCGCTCTCGGTACATCACACGCTCCGACAGAGTCAATGGTTGCCGCTCTTTCAGGCACAGAGTTCGACACAGGTCTTGACCTTAAACAGTTCTCTGACATCCGTGCTTACTTCATGACTCTCCGTGAGAAGTACATCAAGTCAGGACTTCTTGATCCTAAGATGCTCGCAACAGACGCTAACGCTCTTATCTATCAGGTTCCCGGCGGTATGCTTTCCAACCTTCTTTCACAGCTTAAGCAGGCCGGTAAGGAAGACAAGCTTGACGAAGTTCTTGCAGAAGTACCCCGTGTTCGTAAGGATTCAGGTTATCCTCCGCTCGTTACTCCGACATCACAGATTGTCGGCACACAGGCTGTATTCAATGTAATCACAGGCAAGCGCTACTCAATGTGCACAAACGAGTTCAAGGGACTTGTTGCCGGTGAGTACGGTACAACTCCAATGCCGATTGATCCTGAGTTTCAGAAGAAGATTATCGGTGACAAGAAGATTATCAAAGGTCGTCCAGCAGATCAGCTTGAGCCTGAGCTTGATAAGCTCCGTGGCGAGATTGAGCAGTGGATTGAACAGCCTGAGGATGTTCTTTCTTATGCACAGTTCCCGAAGGTTGCCCTTGACTTCTTTGAAAAGAGAAGAAATGCCAAGGTTGGCATCAACGGCGACAAGCTTGACAAGAAAAATATGGTTCACCCTGTTTGATTTGACAACTAAAATTAACATTTATGCCACTTTCACTATGGAAGTGGCATTTTTATTAATGGGTTTACCCAGTGCCACGCTTGCGTGGTACAAACAACCACCCGCTATGCGGGTGTGCATAAAAAGTTATACAAAAAAATCACCAATCGTATTACAATAAGAATGTTCAAGTCTATTGTAAAAAAGAAAGGTGATTTTAATGGCAAATAAAACAAATAGTTTATCCCACACAAAATGGATGTGCAAATACCATGTAGTGTTTGTACCAAAGTATAGAAGAAAAATAATATATGCACAGTATCGACAGAGTTTGCAAGACATAATAAGATTGTTATGTCAGTACAAAGGAGTAGAGATACTAGAGGGGCATATGATGATAGATCATGTACACTTGCTCTTAAGTATACCACCGAAGATGAGTGTGTCAAGTTTTATGGGATATTTAAAAGGAAAAAGTGCGTTAATGATGTTTGACAAACACGCAAATCTGAAGTATAAGTTTGGAAATAGGCACTTTTGGGCAGAAGGATATTATGTGAGTACAGTAGGTCTAAATGAAGCAACCATAAGAAAATACATAGAAGACCAAGAAAAGCATGATATAGCACTAGATAAATTAAGTGTACGAGAATATGAAGACCCTTTTAAGGGTGGCGAGTAATACAAACACCCTTTAAGGGGTGGCGAAAGAGGCAAAGGCAATAGGCTTGAACAAAGTGAAAGCCAGCGTCTTGAGGCGCTGGCCGGTAGCATGGGCTTATAGCCCTGGAGCAAACCACCCGTTGGACGGGTGGTTTTGATTTGAACAGAATTTTTTTTGCTGAATTTTCATCAACTATATTGCATTACATATATTTTAGCGGTATAATGAAGAAAATTATATATCTGTTGCGTATACCATTATTACAGATAGAATAAATAAAAGGTGAGGAAATAAAAATGAAAAAATTTTTAACAGCATTGATAGCATTTGTAATGTGCTTTTCGGTTGTAACAACAGCTTTTGCGGCTACACCTGACGAAATATCAGAATCGGATGTTGCATCAGAAATCAGACAGGTGATGATAGATACATATTACGGTGGTAAAGAGCCTGAGTATCTCAGCATTGAAATTGTTGGTTCAACAAGTGACGGCGGAGTATATTTTATGCACAATGAAGCTTTAGCCTTGATTATTCAATTGAAGAAACAATTGGTGACTATACTTATCATTACAACCATAACGATGATGTTATGCTTTATAAGAATGGCAATGTTTACTCAATTAAAGAGGCTTATGAAAGCGGAGTTATTGACGATAGTATTCTTGAAGAATTGTCAAAAATGAATTTTGGTTTGGAATCTAATAAACCGAATACAACTGTTCCTACTGAGCCTGCAACTTCGATTGCAACAGTTGACGAACCTGTAACAGTACCCGATACAACTTCTGCAACTTCGGCAACTAAGCCTGTTTCAACAAGCGACACAGCAACAAAGGACACGCCGAGCAATTCACAGAATAACAGCGGTGCTGTACAGACAGGACAGAACAGCGTTGCTGTAATTCTTCTTGTTGCAATGCTTGCAGGTTGTGCAGTAATTTTTGCAAAACGCAGAAATTATTTTAAATAATTCAAAACATCAACAGAAATATATAAAATAAACCGTTCTCGCTTTTGAGAACGGTTTATTTATTTTAGCTTAAAAAATTGTGATAGTTTATCAAGATGTATTGCTTTTTATATCATTTAATGTTACAATTAAATTGCATAAAAATTTAGCGAAAGTTTTTAATAATGCGTAGAATTTGAACAAAGCGAGGGATAGATATGAAAAAGTTTTTACCTATAGCTATGGCGGCGGTAATGTCGATGTCTGCGGTTGCGGTTTCGGCAGTTTCTGCAAATGCGGTTGAACCGCTTAATACACCTGTGCAGTATGCACAGGTTGCAAGGGCAAGCTTGGCTACTCCGAAAATTTCAAAAGCCGAAAGCGTTTACGGCGGTGTAAAGCTAACATGGAACAAAGTGAACGGTGCGGCTAAATACAGAGTTTACTACAAGGGCCGTAAAGGTTGGACACGAATGGTCGATACAACTTCAACATCATATATCGACAAGGATGTTTCATCGGGCAGGAATTACACCTATACTGTAAGATGTATTTCTGCTGACGGAAAGAGCTTTACAAGCGGTTATGATTCAAAGGGGACAACCATAAAATATATTGCCGCCCCTGAAATTTCAAAGCTTGAAAATGTAAACGGCGGTGTGAAAATTACATGGAACAAAGTAAGCGGTGCATCAAAGTATAGAATTTACCAGAAAAATTCGTCAGATTGGTTCAGAGTATCAGATACGACTTCTAATTCTATAGTTGATAAATCTGTTGATGTGGGAACTATACTTATACCGTGAGGTGTATAAGTGATGACGGAAAGAGTTTTGAGAGTGGATTTAACCCAAAAGGCTCAAGTATCAGATATATTCAAGCTCCTAAAATACTTGAAACCAATGTTGTAAACGGCGGTATTAAGGTGATTTGGGAGACTGAAAACAATACAAATTACAGATTGTACTGCAAAACAGAAGGTAAGGGCTGGACAAAAGTATGCGATACCAAAACAGGTGTTGTGACACATAAAAATTTACAGCCGAATAAAACCTATACATACACTGTAAGAGCAATCAGTTCCGACGCTAAAAAGTATTTGAGCGGTTATGACCCTGTGGGAATGAGCGCAAAATATGTTGCCACACCGAAAATTTCAAAAACTGAGGTCACATATGACGGCGTAAAGCTGACATGGAACAAGGTTGCAGGTGCAGAAAAATATCGTGTGTACTACAAAGACGGTGAGGGTTGGAACAAACTTGCCGATACAACGGGTAACAGTTATCTTGATATGGGACTTGTATCAAGAGAACTAAGCATAAAAGATAATTCCGTAAACGGTCAGTATATTTATACTGTTCGTTGCATTTCAAGTAACGGCAAGGCTTTTCAGAGCGGTTATGATACAAAAGGTTCTAAGGCGAATTTAGGCAATGAATGTCCGGAAATTGTTCGTGTTGACTCAATGCATGGCGGAATTACAGTTTCATGGACAGATGTTTGCGAAGATAATTCAAAGTATCGTATTTATGTAAAAGAAAAAGGTTCGTGGAAAAGGCTTGCTGATACAACAAATAATTATTACACTCATAACAATGTAAAAGCAGGACAGACATACACTTATACCGTAAGATGTGTTTCTAAGGACGGCAAGAAATTTACAAGTACCTATAATCCGTCAGGAGTGACATTTAAGTATAAGACTACAGACAAAACAAGAGATGCATACATAGATTATCTGCTCAAGCATGAATCGGAATGGTTACCTGAACTCAGGGTAGGAAATGTTGCTTTGGCTGGTGTGCAGTTTGCCGATCTCGATTTTGACGGTGTTCCCGAGCTTATAGTACAGGAAGCAGGAGATAAGGAATACTATTTGAATGCAAAGGTGTATACCTTTAAGGACGGAAAGTTCTCGTTAGTCGGATTTGATGATTATAGAACTTATATCCCGAATCAACTGACTTATTTCTATGACAAATCTGCTAAGAAATATATAATTAATGCCGTTGAATTTTCAACCTCAAATGTTGACCGTTATCTTGACTGCGAAAACTATACATTGAATTATGACGGCACAGTTTTAGATGTTCGTGGATACTCTTCTGCTCATTTGGCTCTTGAAAGTCGGGGATTGGAATACCATTATTACATTAATACCGGAAGAACAACAAAACAGGCATATAATGCCACAAATATGAGTGTACTCGGTAATTGTGTAAATGCACATATGTACAGTCAGTTTGTTCACTGTTCTGTTGACGGCTATCCAAAACTTTGGAATAATTATAGTGAAACACAGAAGAAACAGAACCTTCTTGATTCATATAACGCTTTTTCTTACGACAAATATTGATTGTCAAAATTGATAAGATTTAACTGCAAAAGGTTCAGCCGTAAAAAGCTGAACCCTTTTATTGCGCAACAAAAACGGTTTAGCCAAATTGACTGAACCGTTAATTCGTACTATACAACGCTCTGGCGACAGAAATTTGACAAATAAAAAATATTTATGCCCGAGCGTAATATAGCTACCATTAGAACAATTCTGTAGGGGCGTTCATTGGACGCCCGCCAAGTAATGACAGAAAATTTATGATGAAAATAAACTGTATAAATGAGATACAGTTACCGAAATAATGTAGGGGAGAACAGTGTTCACCAATCGTTTTGGTTGCAAAACCAAAACGAATAAAACACACTGACTTGTTATTTAAATGAAGAAAACTGTGCATCAAATATTGCACTCATTGTGTATAATAGTTAAAAGTTTAAAATGTAGGTTCGTGCCTTTTTAGTTGTGCCGTCAAAGTTTGTTACGGTAGTATATCCGGTAGGTACAAATCCATTTTTAATCATAACTTTTCCCGAGTTTACATTCTCAACAGCGTGGCAACCGTAAATCTTTGTTTGCTTTAAAGCGTTCTTTGCAAAATTAAGAATTACTGCGGCTATTTCAGTTGTAAAGCCTTTGTGCCAATAATCAAACATACAGTTGTAACCGATTTCGTACATCTGTTCATCATCATTCCATACAAGACCGCCACTGCCGAAAAGAGTACCCGCTTTTTTGTCAATAAATCCCCAATCGTATTGCTTGTCAGAATTTTCTGCATATTCAACCATTTTAAGCCATTCAATTGTATCATCAAGGCTTGTGTGAGAATTATACCGCATATACTTTGTAACTCGATTATCACTTGTCCAGTTGTTAAATGCCGTTTTAGCATCGTTAACGGTTAATGGGCGTAAAATGACTCGTTCACTTTCAAGAACAGGTGTTTTCAAAAAATCATCTCCTATAACAAAGAGGTCAGCGATTACTGACCTCTTTTCTTTTTTTATATTCCGATAAATATTAATATAGTGTTAGTTCGTAAATTGACAACCAAGCTACGCTCGGGTGACAAAAGTTTGAATATAACAAACTGTCTTCACGAACCGGGTGCGAGACACTCGCATTAGTCAACCTTTGGCAAGCCGTCAAAGCCCTGCTGGAGGTCGGCATCTGTCGGAATGTAGTCACTCATTTCGCCGTCATTATACTTCTGATAAGCAACCATATCAAAGTAGCCTGTACCTGTAAGACCGAAGAGAATTGTCTTTTCTTCGCCTGTTTCCTTGCACTTGAGAGCCTCGTCAATTGCAGCTCTGATTGCGTGACTGCTTTCGGGAGCAGGAAGAATACCTTCAACTCTTGCAAACTGTTCAGCCGCCGCAAATACGCCTGTCTGCTCAACTGCTCTTGCCTCCATAAGACCGTCATGGTAAAGCTGAGAAAGTGTTGAACTCATACCGTGGAAACGAAGTCCGCCTGCGTGGTTGGCTGACGGAATAAATCCGCTGCCGAGCGTGTACATCTTTGCGAGAGGACAAATCATACCTGTGTCGCAGAAGTCATATGCGAACTTACCTCTTGTAAAGCTTGGGCATGATGCCGGCTCAACAGCGATAAATTTGTAGTCGTTTTCGCCACGGAGCTTTTCACCCATAAACGGAGAGATAAGACCGCCGAGGTTTGAACCGCCGCCTGCACAGCCGATGATAATGTCAGGCTTTACATTGTATTTCTCAAGCGCCGCTTTTGCCTCAAGACCGATAACCGACTGATGAAGAAGTACCTGATTAAGTACACTTCCGAGTACATAACGGTAGCCGTCTGTGTGAGTTGCAACCTCAACAGCCTCAGAAATAGCACAGCCAAGGCTTCCTGTTGTACCGGGGTGAGCCTCAAGAATCTTTCTGCCGACTTCTGTTGTTGTTGACGGTGACGGAGTAACGCTTGCACCGTAGGTTCTCATAACCTCTCTTCTGAAAGGCTTTTGCTCGTATGAAACCTTTACCATAAATACCTTGCAGTCAAGGCCGAAATATGAACAAGCCATTGAAAGGGCAGTACCCCACTGACCTGCGCCTGTTTCGGTTGTAACACCTTTAAGTCCCTGCTTTTTAGCGTAGTAAGCTTGAGCAATTGCGCTGTTGAGCTTGTGGCTTCCGCTTGTGTTGTTGCCTTCGAATTTGTAGTAAATCTTTGCGGGAGTGTCAAGAGCCCTTTCAAGAAAATATGCTCTTACAAGCGGAGAGGGACGGTACATTTTATAGAAGTTCTGAATTTCTTCCGGAATGTCAATGTATGCGTCTGTATCGTCAAGCTCCTGGTCAATAAGCTCATCACAGAACACAGGAGCAAGGTCTGCGTGTGTCATAGGCTTGAGAGTTGCAGGGTTTAAAAGCGGTGCAGGCTTGTTTTTCATATCTGCACGAACATTGTACCATTGTGTCGGGATTTCGCTTTCGTCAAGGTATATTTTGTATGGAATTTTGTTTTCAGCCACTAAAATGACCTCCTTGGAATAATATTTCTCTGTAAATCTTATGTAAGTTAATTTTGAAATTTTGCAGGAATTATTTTACATCCTGCACACTTCTGTAATATTGTACCACAAATAAAAGGCTTTGTCACGCAAATTTGTAAAAATTTATTTCAGCATACAAAACCTATATTTTTATTTACACTCTTTTTACAATTGACAAACAGCGTATTTTACAAAACAGTCATAGACTGATGTTGTACGAAAGAGGTACACAAATGATATGAATTTAAGGAGAAAATTCAAATGAATTCTATGACTAAAAAAATTACGGCAACAGCATTATTCGGTGTTCTTGCAGTTTCTGCATTTGCAGGCTGCGGCGGTGCAAATTCTTCATCAAACGGTTCATCCGACGCAGGTTCGGATGCCGCAAAGTTTGACGCATCAAAAACAATCTCTGTAGTAACAAGAGAAGAAGGCTCAGGCACAAGAGATGCATTCACAGAGCTTACAGGCGTTCTTGTTAAGGACGGCGACAACAAGACAGACAACACAACTACTTCGGCTGTAACAATCAACAGCACAGAGGCTGTTATCACAAATGTTAAGGATAACGAGGCTGCAATCGGTTACATTTCACTCGGTTCACTCAACGATACGGTAAAGGCTCTTAAAATCGGCGGTGTTGAGGCAACAGCCGATAATGTCAAGTCAGGCGACTATGCAGTAAGCCGTCCGTTCAACATTGCTTACAAGGGCGAACTCAGCGAAGCTGCTCAGGATTTTGTTGATTACATAATGAGCTCAGACGGTCAGAAGATTGTTTCGGACAACGGTTATGTAACAGTTTCGGAAAATGCCGCATACAGCGGTAAGAAGCCGTCAGGCAAAATCAGCGTAGCAGGTTCTTCTTCGGTATCACCTGTAATGGAAAAGCTTGCCGAGGCTTATCAGAAGGTAAACACAAACGCTAAGGTTGAAATCCAGACATCCGACTCATCGGCAGGTATGCAGTCAGCTATGGGCGGTACATGTGATATCGGTATGGCATCCCGTGACCTTAAAGATGAGGAAAAGAGCGCACTCAAGGTTGAAACAATCGCAAAAGACGGTATCGCAGTAATAGTAAACAAAGCAAACACATGTGATGACCTCACACTTGATCAGGTGAAATCAATTTACACAGGTGAAACAACTGTTTGGAGTGACATAATTAAATGAGATTAAACAGATTTCGTGAAAAGGCAATGCAGGGAGTTTTCTTCCTCACAGCTGTAACAAGTATAGCGGCGGTTGTCATAATCTGTATATTCTTATTCTGTAACGGTGTTCCTGCAATGGCAGAAATAGGCTTCTTTGATTTCGTAGGCGGACAGAAATGGGCGCCTACGAATGTGCCTGCATCATATGGAATTTTTGATATGATTATCGCAAGCATATATGTTACTGCGGGAGCAATCATAATCGGTGTTCCGATAGGAATTCTCACAGCAGTATTTCTTGCAAGATTTTGTCCTGCACCGCTTTACAAGGTGCTTAAACCGGCAACAGAGCTTTTGGCAGGCATCCCGTCAATTGTTTACGGCTTCTTCGGACTTATGGTAGTTGTACCGTTCATCCGTGATAACTTCGGCGGTAACGGTTCAAGCTGGCTTGCGGCGTCAATCGTACTCGGAGTTATGATTCTTCCGACAATCATCGGTGTGTCAGAGTCGGCAATCAAGGCAGTTCCCGAAAGCTACTACGAAGGTGCTCTGGCACTCGGTGCAACAAAGGAAAGAAGTGTGTTCAAGACAATTCTTCCGGCATCAAAATCAGGCGTTCTTGCAGGAGTTGTTCTCGGCATAGGCAGAGCGTTGGGCGAAACAATGGCAGTTGTACTCATTGCAGGCAATCAGGTTCAGATTCCGCACAGCGTTACGGACGGACTTCGTACCCTGACCGCAAACATTGTTCTTGAAATGGGTTATTCAACAGGCTTGCACCGTCAGGCACTTATTGCAACGGGTGTTGTTCTGTTCGTATTTGTTCTGCTCATCACACTTTCAATGCAGGTTATAAAGAGTAGGAGTGAAAAGCGTGGCTAACAGCGATAACATAAAAAACGATGCCGCTTTGGTTGATGTGTCACAGATTAAGGCAATCAACAAAGTATCGTTTAAACAGAGAATGAAATCCTACAAAAGAAAGCCCCTTTCACTTGTACTGCTCATTCTTGTAGGTCTTGCGGCGGCACTTTCTGCGGCGGCTCTCATATTTATCATTGCCTATGTTCTTGTGCGAGGTGTTCCGAACCTTACCCCCGAGCTGTTCTCGCTTGAGTACAACAGCGACAATGTATCGTGTATGCCGTCAATTATCAACACAATTGTTCTTACGCTTGTAACCCTTATAATTTCCGTACCGTTCGGTGTGGGAGCGGCAATCTATCTTGCCGAGTACGCAAAGCGTGGCAACAAGCTTGTTAAGGTAATCAGAACAATGGCAGAAACCCTTGCCGGTATTCCGTCAATTGTTTACGGTCTTTTCGGTATGCTTTTCTTTGTGTATGCCCTTAACTGGGGTTATTCACTTCTTGCCGGTGCATTTACGCTTGCAATTATGGTACTTCCCACAATTATGCGTACAACCGAGGAGGCACTTCTCACAGTTCCCGATTCATACCGTGAGGGCAGTTACGGACTCGGTTCGGGCAAGCTCAGAACAATTATGAGAATTATTCTTCCGAGTGCGATGCCCGGTATTCTTGCCGGAATCATTCTTGCTGTCGGCAGAATAGTTGGCGAAACAGCCGCACTTATTTATACTTACGGTTCGGCAACAGGCTATGCGGCAGGCCCTCTCAATTCGGGACGGTCACTTGCCGTTCATATGTATGTACTTACCAACGAAGGACTTCATACAGATCAGGCATGGGGTACCGCAGTTGTACTTCTTGTACTTGTTTTTGCAATCAATACACTTTCGGCATTTGTTGCAAAGAAACTCGGAAACAACAAGAAGTAACAGGAAAGGATAATTATTTTACAATGGATAAATTTACCATAGAAAACATGAATCTTTACTACGGAAAATTTCATGCGTTAAAGGATGTAAATATCCGTATGAAGAAAAACAAAATCACAGCCTTCATCGGTCCGTCAGGCTGCGGTAAGTCAACTCTTTTAAAGTCGCTCAACCGAATGAACGACCTTGTTGAGGGTTGTAAGATAACAGGCAACATTCGCCTTGACAACGAAGATATTTACGGAGATATGGATGTAAATATCCTCCGCAAAAGGGTTGGTATGGTGTTCCAGAAAGCCAATCCGTTCCCGATGAGCATTTACGATAACATCGCTTTCGGTCCTCGCACACACGGAATCAAAAGCAAAAAAGAACTTGACAGGATTGTTGAAGAATCCTTGCGTGACGCCGCAATCTGGGATGAGCTTAAAGATAGGCTCAAAAAGAGCGCTCTCGGTCTTTCGGGCGGTCAGCAACAAAGACTTTGTATTGCAAGAGCACTTGCCGTAAAACCCGAAGTTCTGCTTATGGATGAGGCAACCTCTGCACTTGATCCTATTTCAACGGGTAAAATTGAGGAGCTTTGCCTTAAACTGAAAAACGATTATACAATCGTTATGGTAACACATAATATGCAGCAGGCTTTGCGTATTTCAGATGAAACAGCGTTCTTTTTACTCGGTGAAATGGTTGAATGTAATTCAACCGACGCAATTTTCTCAAATCCGCAGGATAAGCGTACCGAAGAATACATTACGGGAAGGTTTGGCTAATGAGAGAATATTTTGATAAAGAGCTTACACAGCTTAACGACAGCCTTATTGAAATGGGCGGTCTTGTTGAACAGGCAATCAAAAATACAATGAAGATGATTGTTGACGGCGAAGATTTGCTTGATATCGCAAGAAAACACGAAAATCGTATTAACGAGGCGGAAAAATCCATTCAAAGCAGATGTCTGCACCTTCTCCTTCATCAGGCACCGGTTGCACACGACCTCAGATATGTTTCCGCCGCACTCAAAATGATTACCGACCTTGAGAGAATCGGCGATCAGGCAGTTGATATTGCTGAAATGTCTGTTTACATCAAGGACAAAAAGCAGGTGTTCAATCTTACTCACATTTTGGAAATGGGAGACAATGCCTCAAAAATGGTAACGGAGGCTATTGACGCTTTTGTTAAGAGCGATATTGAGGTTGCCAAAAAGGTGGCCCGTCAGGATGATATTGTTGACGAGCTTTTTAACCGTTCAAAGAATGAAACGGTTGAACTCATTCATAAGAATAAGGAACTCGGCTCAGAGGCTCTCGATATCGTTATGATTGCAAAGTATCTTGAAAGAATTGCAGACCATGCGGTTAATGTTGCAGAGTGGGTTGCTTTTTCAATTACAGGCAGCTGCGATTTGTCCGACTGATATATTTTGCTTAACAAACGGGAGCATAGCTGTATGCTCCTGATTTTTGTTTTATTAAACTTTACATTTTTGCAAAAAAAGTCTATAATTATGGCGGATGTTTCGATTTTAATTTAAGTGCAGACGCCCCTTTGCGGTGCATTTAAATACACATTTGTTGAGGGAGAGTATTAGATGTTAATTTACATTGTTGAAGATGATACCGATATCAGAGAGCTTGAATCTTATGCCATGAAAAGCAGCGGATATGAGGTTCAGAGCTTTGGTGAAAGCAAAAGCTTTTTTAAGGCTTGTACAGCCGAAATTCCTCAGCTTGTAATTCTTGATGTTATGTTACCCGATTTTGACGGACTTTCCGTGCTTGAAAAAATGCGTAAGGACGCTGTGACAAAAAATGTTCCCGTTATTCTTGTTACTGCAAAGGGAAGTGAAATGGATAAGGTCAAAGGTCTTGACATGGGTGCCGATGACTATATTACAAAACCTTTTTCAGTTCTTGAGCTTATTTCAAGAGTCCGTGCAATCCTCCGCAGATGTTCTGTTGATGACAGACAGGATGTCATAAAGCTCGGTCAGATTGTTTTTGACGATTCCAAGCACATTGTAACAAGCTGCGGTGAGGAATGTAACCTCACCTTCAAAGAATACGAACTTTTAAAGTATCTTCTCAAAAATAAAGGTATGGCGCTTACCCGTGAAAATATCATTCTCAATGTGTGGGGATATGATTTTGAGGGCGAAAGCAGAACGGTTGATATGCACATTACAACCCTCAGGCAAAAACTTGGCAGCTGTGGAAACCTTATCAAAACCGTGAGAAATGTCGGATATAAGGCGGGGGAATAAATTGAAACTGAGTAAAAAGCTTTTAAAAAACTTTTCGGTTATCGCTGTGGTGTCCATTCTTCTGACGGCTGTTTTTTCAACAGCCGCTTTCTGGTTTGTGTTCTCCGATGAACAGGAGGCAGAGGTTCGGCAATTTACCGATAAAATCATCGGCGTTTATAATTCCGACAGCGAAATTGACCTCTCAAAATATTACGGAATAGGCGATTTTCGTGTTACTCTCATAAAAAGTGACGGTTCGGTTGTATCCGACAGTGTTGACACAGATGTTAATTCTATGCCGAATCACAGCGACCGCCCGAATTTGAACAGGCAATCAAGGACGGCAACGGTTCAAGCCACAGAATGTCGGAAACTTTGAATAAAATAACATACTACTATGCAGAAAAAACCGCAGACGGTTCTGTAATCCGTGTTGCAAAGACAATTGACAGCATTTACGGAATCTTTCTTTTTGTTATTCCATCGATTCTTATAATTATGATAGGTGTATTTGTTGTCTGTACAATTCTGGCAAAGCGTTCCACAAAGAAAATCGTTGAACCTATTAAGGAAATGGCGGACAACGGCAACGGCTCACCGTATGATGAGCTTTTGCCGCTCTCACAGAAAATTGCAAGCCAGCAAAGACAAATCAAGCGTCAGATGCGCAGACTGCAGTTTGAAAAAGATAAAATTTCAACGCTTATCGAAAATATGGCGGAGGGCTTTATTCTTATTGATGTTGACAAAAAGGTGCTTATGAGCAACTATTCGGCGTCAAAGCTTCTCGGTGCTGATGATGACGGTGTTATCGATAAGACTTTGATTGCGTTTTCACGCAATGAGGTTCTTAACGATTGCGTTGACAAGGCTCTTTCGGGCGAGAGTAAAAACGGCGATACAACCGTAAAAGGAAGAGCATTGCAGATTATCACCAATCCTGTTTATTCAAACGGCGAAAAAAACGGTGCAATTTGTCTTATTATTGATGTTTCGGCTAAGAAAAAGGCTGAAAAAATGCGCCGTGAATTTACGGCAAATGTAACTCACGAGCTGAAAACTCCGTTGACTTCAATTTCGGGTTATGCAGAAATCATTGCAAGCGGTCTTGTAAAGCCCGATGATATTCCGAATTTCGCAAATAAAATTCACAAGGAATCGGGCAGACTTCTCTCTCTTATAAGCGATATCATGGAGCTTTCACAGCTTGATGAAAAATTCAGCGATGAAGAATTTGCCCCTGTTGACCTTGCAGGGGTTGCAGCCGAGGTTGCTGAGGATCTCCGTTCAAATGCCGAAAAGCACGGAATTACAATCACTGTTGATACAAAAACTGCCGTCATAAACGGAAACCGTAATCAGATTTACGAACTTATCTACAATCTTTGTGACAATGCAATTCGTTACAATCGTGAAAACGGTTCGGTAAAAATCATAACAGGTGATGACAATGAACATCCGTTTGTTAAAGTTGCCGACACGGGAATCGGTATCCCCGAAAAGCACCACAAGCGTGTGTTTGAACGCTTTTACCGTGTTGACAAGAGCCGTTCAAAGGAAACAGGCGGCACGGGTCTTGGACTTGCAATTGTCAAGCACATTACCGAAAGACACGGCGGAGAGATTTCTCTTGAAAGCAGTGAACAGGGAACAACATTTACCGCAAGGTTCTGATGTAAATATTTTTACAATCCTTTGCAGAGAAAATAAATTACAAGCGGTGTTGTGCATACTATATTGTGCAGTGCCGCTTTTTTGTTGCTCAAACAATACAATTTCACGAATCTTACATAAAAAATGCCGTGTTTCGACAAATTTCAAAGATAATCACCAAGCTTTCAGACTTTACAAATTCTTTACAATTCATTGACAATCCTATGACTTTAGTTTAATATTATTGATGATAAAGGAGAGTATGTATTTATGGATTTGTTTATGGTTTTACAACTGCTCTGCGGTCTGGCGCTCTTTTTGTTCGGTATGAATTCAATGGGCGATGGTCTTGAGAGCCTTTCCGGCGGTAAGCTTGAAAAAACTCTGGAAAAAATGACTAACAGCACCATGAAGGATTCGTTCTCGGTGCGGCTGTTACTGCGGTGATTCAGTCCTCTTCGGCAACAACCGTTATGGTTGTCGGCTTTGTAAACTCGGGAATTATGAAGCTCCGCCAGGCAATCGGTATTATTATGGGTGCCAATGTCGGCACAACAATCACTTCCTGGATTCTCAGCCTTTCGGGTATTGAGGGCGACAGTTTGGTTATGCAGCTTTTAAAGCCGTCGTCTTTCTCTGCCGTGTTTGCTTTTGTAGGAATTATTCTTCTTATGTTCTGCAATTCGGAAAAGAAGAAGCATCTCGCACAATTTGCCTCGGATTCGGTATTCTTATGGTTGGTATGGATCAGATGAGTGCGGCTGTTGAACCGCTTTCGGATGATCCGACATTCACAGGCTTCCTCACACTCTTTAACAACCCTGTATTCGGTATTCTTGCCGGCGCATTGCTGACCGCAATTATACAAAGCTCAAGCGCCTCTGTCGGTATTTTGCAGGCATTATCCAAAACAGGCACAATCAGCTATTCAATGGCAATCCCGATTGTTATGGGACAGAATATAGGCACTTGCGTAACCGCACTTATTTCCTGTATCGGTGCAAAGAAAAACGCAAAGCGTGCCGCATTTGTACATCTTTACTTCAATATTATCGGCACACTCGTGATTTGTGCGTTGTTCTACGGTTCTAACCTCTTTATCAATTACGGTTTCCTTGACGATATCGTAGGTCCCGAGAACATTGCGGTTATCCACACAGCATTCAATCTGCTTGCAACTGCAATTCTTCTTCCGTTCAACAAGTATCTTGAAAAGCTTGCCTGCCTTACAATCAAGGACAAGGACGAGGATTCGGATGTTCCGTTCCTCGATGAGCGTTTTCTCAATACTCCCTCTGTTGCAACAGAGCGTGCAAAGTCACTTGCTGAAAAAATGGCCCGTCTTTCTGAGGTACGCTCCTCGGCGCACTTGAACTTGTTGACCACTATGACGAAAAGGTTGCGGAAACAATTCATGAAAACGAAGAGATGATTGATTCCTATGAGGATGTTATTTCAACATATCTTGTAAAGCTCAGTTCTAAACAGCCTTCGGCTGACGACAGTAAAACTATTCAGCTCATTCTTCACACAATCGGTGATTTTGAGCGTATCAGCGATCATGCGGTAAGCATTGTAAAGGTTGCTCAGGAAATTCACGAAAAGAACATTTCGTTCTCAAAAGAGGCGAAAGCAGGTCTTGCCGTTATGGTTGACGCACTTCGTGAAATTATCAACAACGCTACTGTTGCTTTTGTTGATAATGACCTTGCACTTGCCTCAAAGGTTGAACCGCTTGAACAGGTTATCGACCGTCTGCGTGACAAGCTTAAAGACGCCCATGTTAAGCGTCTTACAAACGGTACCTGTACAATCGAACTCGGTTTTGTATTCTCTGACCTTATCACAAATATTGAGAGAGTTTCCGACCATTGCTCAAACATTGCAATCGGTGTTATTGAAATCAATCGCAATGGCTACGATGCACACGAATATCTCCACGAACTCAAAAATTCCGATGATATTCAGTACAACGCAGATTACAAGGCTTACAAGCAGAAGTACACACTTCCAAAGGAAGCTTTGTCTGTAAGAGAAGTTTCCGTAGGCGTTCCCGCTAACTAAACAAATCTTTTTATAAAATTTAGGGCTGCAGAAAAACGAAAGGTTTTTCTGCAGCCCATTTTTTGCGTGTGAAAGATTTACCTGCGGATTTTTATGCGGTCAGCTTTCGCTTTCGTTAAATACGAAAAAATCCGAGAAGAATTGCAAAGTAGTGAAACACACTTCCCGCAACCGTGAATAAGTGCCATATCGAGTGAAAATATTTTACCTTTTTAATTGCGTAAAATATAATCCCCACCGTGTAGAATACTCCGCCTATTATGAGGAAGATTCCCGAAATTGACGGCATATGTTCCATAAGCGGTTTTATTGCAAAGATTATTACCCAACCCATGCCTATGTAGCAGAATATTGACGGAATCCTTGCTTTTTCAAGGTTGATTGAGTTCATAACTATTCCGAAAATTGCCGATGCCCACACAATTCCGAACAGAATCCAACCTGTCACACCGTTGAGGTAGTAAAGAGTAATCGGTGTGTATGTTCCTGCAATCAGCAGAAAAATTGTGTTGTGATCCATTATTCGGAAAAATGCTTTTACCTTTTCATTTGTGAAAGAATGATACAGAGTTGACATTGTGTAGAGTATTATGAGCGATGCACCGTAAATGCAAGAGCTGACAACACCCCACGCATTTGTGTGGATTGCCGCCGTAACGATAAGCACAACCGTTCCCGCAATCGACAGACCTGCACCGATTCCGTGTGATACCGAGTTGAAAATTTCTTCCCCGAGTGTATATTTTCTTTTGAACTTTGCCAAGATGAACCTCCAAAAAATAATCTGTACTAATATTATAAATCATTCCTGCACATATTCAAGATGATTCGTAATGCAAAATATTTCAATAGATTTTACATTTCATCAAAAATGGTTTCTGTTATCCAAATTTCGCAGATTTATTGGTTTGTAATTCAAACTTGTTGAATTTTTATAACATGTTGACACAAGAATATTTTGTGTAGTATAATTTGCGTAATTTATTTGGCTATAGGAGGAGCGCTTATGCTCAGAATAGAACATTTAACTAAAAAATACGGTGACAAAAAGGCTGTTGACGATTTGTCACTTCATATTCAAAAAGGCGAGATTTACGGCTTTATCGGACACAACGGTGCAGGTAAGACAACAACAATCAAATCCTGCTGTGGAATTCTCAACTTTAACGAGGGCGAAATCTATGTTGACGGTGTGTCGGTAAAAGAAAAACCTCTCGAATGTAAGCGCAAAATTGCTTACATTCCCGACAATCCCGATTTGTATGAGTTTATGACAGGTATTAAGTACCTCAATTTTATTGCCGATATTTTCGGAATCAGCCAGTCTGACCGTCAGGCAAGAATCAGTAAATATGCTGAAATGTTTGAAATTAAAAATGCACTTGCTCAGACAATTGACGGCTATTCTCACGGTATGAAACAGAAACTTGCAATTGTTTCCGCACTCATACATAACCCCAAGCTTATCATTATGGATGAACCGTTTGTAGGTCTTGATCCAAAATCATCCCACCTTCTCAAAGCTTTGATGAGAGAGATGTGCGATAACGGCGGTGCGATTTTCTTCTCAACCCATGTGCTTGAAGTTGCCGAAAAGCTTTGCGACAAGGTTGCTATCATCAAAAGCGGCAAACTTGTCAAGTCGGGTACAATGGATGAGGTCAAGGGCGATGATTCGCTTGAAGATGTATTCCTTGAACTGGAGGAGAAAGATGCTTAAAACCTTAATTAAACTCCAATTTCAAAAGGCACTTGCACGATACACCGCAAATTCGTCAAACAAGAAAAAGAACGGCAAAAAAAGTTCGTTTAACTCACCGGCTGTTTATCTTGCTCTTCTCGCTTTTGTCGGTGTTGTATTTGCATTTATGTTCTACAATATGTTCAGCATGATGGCACCTATGCTTGCAACATCGGGATTCAGTTGGTTGTATTTTCTCTATGTTATGGGTGCGTCGTTTGTAATCAGCACAATAGGCTGTATTTTCCTTTCGCTCTCACAGCTTTATGAGGCAAAGGATAATGAACTTTTGCTTTCAATGCCTATACCGCCTCGCAGTATTCTCTTTTGTAGAATGTTGCCACTGTATGCACAAAATCTTCTCTTTTGTGCACTTGTACAGGTCCCTGCTTTTGCGGCCTATGCAACAAATGCGTCTGTTTCGATTTCGCTTGTAGTAAGTCAGATTGTGATTCTGCTTTTAGTTCCGCTTTTAAGCCTGAGCGTTTCGTGTGTTCTCGGCTGGCTGATTGCATTTGTAACATCAAGGACAAGACATAAAAATGTTGTGACAATCGTATTTTTACTTGTTTTCTTTGCACTGTATTTTTACCTTTATTATCAGGCAGAGGACCTTGTAAAAACACTCGCTGCAAATTCAATTGGCATCGGTGCAAATATAATGGACAGTGCATATCCGCTTTATCTCACAGGACTTGGCGCATCGGGCGACTTGTTGCCGCTTTTTGGTGTTGCTGTAGTAATTATTGCATTCTTTGCAATTGTTTATGCGGTGCTTTCTCACAGTTTCATAAAGCTTGCAACAGCGAAAAAGGGTGCGAAGAAAGCCGTGTATAAGGAGAAAACCCTGAAAGTAAGTTCTGCATCAAAGGCGCTTTTACGCAAAGAAAGAATGATGTTCACAGGCAACGCAACCTATATGCTTAACAGCGGACTCAGTGCGTTAATTATGGTAGGCGGAACAATTTATGCGGCGTTCCAGCTTAATACGCCGAAGCAATTTCCAAGTACATTGATTGAAATGATTTCAGTATATCTTCCACTTGTGATTGCCTTTGTGATTTCAATTGGACCGATTTCTGCGGCATCAATTTCAATGGAAGCTAAAAACCTTTGGCTTATGCAGTCGCTTCCTGTATCACCGTTGCAGGTGCTTACGCAAAAGCTGAAACTTCACTTTATTGTAAACGGCGTTGTTTCACTTGTCCCGTCAATTGTTCTCTCAATAATGCTCGGAATGAAACCGGTTAATATTATTATCACACTTCTTATTCCGATAATTTTCTCGTTGTTCTCGGGTCTTCTCGGACTTATGTTTGACCTGAAAAAGCCAAAGCTTGATTGGAATACAACCGCTGAGGCAGTAAAACAGAGTGCAAGCGTTATGCTTTCATTGTTGATTTCAGTCCTTGCCGTATGCGTACCTTCTATTGCGTATCCGGTTCTTCTCAGCTTTGAAATTGAAATTTCGACTGAAATTTTCCTCACCTGCACAGCATTTTATTTTATCCTCATCAGCCTTCCGGTTTGGTTTTGGATTAAGAATAAAGGCACAAAGGTTTTCGCAAATCTTTAAAATAAAAATCTAATACATTTTTTAGAACAGCCTTTTGGCTGTTCTTTTTTTACACAGTTATGTTCTAAAAAATAACAATTATTGATTATTTGCACAAAAAGCTCTTTACAAATAAAACAAATTGTACTATTATTAAATAAAATAATTGTATGAGGTGACAATAGATGAGAAAATTTAGAACATTAGCTGTTGCGGTAACACTGGGATTGTTCCTTACATTTTCGGGATGTTCCCAAGCATCAGAGTCAAGCAATACTGTTGATGACATTGTTTCGTCTGTTTTTGAAGACGAAACAACTGCCGAAGTGACTACGGAAGAGCCGACAACCGAAGAACCTACAACGGAAGAGCTGACCACCGAGAAACCGACTGAAAAGCCTACAGAAAAACCTACTCAGAAACCCACTAAAAAACCTGTAAAAAAGGTTGTAGAAAAGCATGAGGATAAGTCGTCACAGGCTGAAACAACGCTCGAATTTACAAATGTTACATCAAGCGTAAGTGCAGGTTCGTTTGCGAGCGTTAGTATTCACGGCGCTCCAAACACAACATATTCAATCACAGTTGTGTATAACAGCGGAATATCAACGGCAAGCGGACTTGAAGATGTTACTTCCGACAGCAATGGCAACGCATCGTGGTCTTGGAAAGTCGGCACAAGAACAAAATCGGGAACTTATCCGATAACCGTTTCAGGCGGCGGTCAGAGTGAGAGCACTTCATTCAGTGTTTATTAAAAATCCAAATTAAGAATAAACCTCCGAAAATTTGCAGATAATATTTGCAGAATGTTTCGGAGGTAATTTTTATGAGTAATAATATGGACTTGGGTTATGAGATGTTTTGCTATCAGTGTGAGCAGACTGCGAACGGAAAGGGTTGCACACGGCTCGGTGTTTGCGGAAAAACTCCCGAAATTGCAAATCTTCAGGATTTACTTATCTTTCAGCTGAAGGGTATAAGCTGTTACGGCAAGGTGCTTATTGAAAAAGGTCAGCACATTGACAAGGACATTGTTCGCTTTGTGGAAAACTGCCTTTTTACAACGCTGACGAATGTAAACTTTGATGCCAATGTGCATGTGTCGCTTTTGCGTGAATCTCAGCAAATCAAGGAAAAACTTCGTGAAGTTGTGGGCGAAATCAAAAATCATACTCTGCACGCAACCTACAATCTTCCCGAAACAAAGTCGGAAATGCTCAAAGACGCACCTCTTGCGGGAATTATGTACGAAAAGTCGCTTGACCCCGACATCCGCTCTTTAAGACAGACAATTGTTTACGGCCTCAAAGGCATAAGCGCCTACGGTCATCAGGCTCGTGAACTCGGCTATTTCAGCGATCAGGTTGACGATTTTTACATCACTGCACTTGAGGCGACAACGGATGATTTGCTCACGGTTGAGGAGCTTATCAGAATGACGATGAGAACGGGTGAAAATGCTCTTGAAGTTATGAAAAAACTTGATGAAGCAAACACTGAAACCTACGGCAATCCGTCACCGCACAAGGTTGATGTTCACATCAAAAAAGGTCCGTTTATTATTGTGTCGGGTCACGATTTGAAAGACCTTGAAATGCTCCTTGAACAGTCAAAGGGCAAGGGCATAAATGTTTATACTCACGGCGAAATGCTACCGTGTCACGGCTATGACGGTTTAAAAAAATATCCGCATCTTATCGGCAATTTCGGCGGTGCATGGCAAGATCAGCAAAAGCAGTTTGACAATATCCCCGGTTGTATTCTTATGACGACAAACTGCCTTATGCGACCGAGAGATTCGTACAAAGACAGAATTTACAGTACAAATGTTGTCGGCTGGGAGGGTGTTAAGCACATCGGCAAAAAGGAAAACGGCGACAAAGATTTCAGCGAAATTATTCAGCAGGCAATTGAACTCGGAGGTTTTAAAGAAGATGTTGAACCGCACGAAATTCTTGTGGGATTCGGTCATTACGCTACGCTTTCATATGCCGATAAAATTGTCGAGGCCGTCAAAAGCGGAAAAGTCAGACACTTTTTCCTTATCGGCGGTTGTGACGGTGCAAGACCGGGCAGAAATTACTACACGGAGTTTGCTGAAAATGTGCCGAAAGACTGCATAATTATGACGCTCGCCTGCGGAAAATACCGCTTTAACAAGCTCGAATTCGGTGACATCGACGGCTTGCCGAGATTACTCGACATCGGTCAGTGCAACGATGTTTACTCCGCAATCTGTATTGCCGTAGCACTTGCCGATGCGTTTGATACAGATGTAAACGGCTTGCCGTTGTCGCTGATTGTTTCGTGGTATGAGCAAAAGGCGGTTGCCGATTTGCTGGCACTTTTAAGCTCGGAATAAAGAATATCTACCTCGGCCCGACACTCCCTGCATTTTTAAGCCCGAATGTGTTGCAGTATTTGTCAGAAACATTCGGCTTGCGTCCAATCAGCAACGCAGAAGATGACCTGAAAACCTGCCTTAAACAGAATGTTTGATGATATACTGTAGTGGCGAACACGGTTCGCCGCTACAAATTGTTTCCAACAATTGACCGTAAAAAATGGGTAACGGTTTGTCATACAGCAAAAAACGGAGCAGACTGAATTGTGTCTGCTCCGTTTTTGAAAGAGATATTTATGAAAATACTACTGAGTTACTTTTTCTTCCGGTTTTTTATTATCCATTTCCGATTCAAGTTCTTCTTCAATTTGTTTTATTTCATCGTCACGCCTTTTACCCTTTGTAAAGTAGGAGAACGGGGCAGAAATCAGGATTGCTCCGTAGTATGTAATGAATCTCCACATAAGGATCGCCGGCTTGATTTTGCTTATTGCACCGATTTTGAAGAACGAACCGAAGTACATTGTGAATGCAAGCTCCGCACCGCCCGATGCACCGGGGAGCGGGATAAGGTTTGCCGTGAACAGCACGAATGACTGAATACAGATTGAATCGTAAAATGACAGTGTTGGCTGTCCTGCCGCTCTTGCAATCGGAGCCATACCAAATGAAACATAGATGAGGTAGGGAATTGAAAGAATTAAAATTACCTGAATGAATACAAGTGCATAAATTACAACAAGCCGTTTTACGCTTGAAAAAAGCTGTTTGTTTGTGTCATGAAACATATCAACTTCTTTGTGAAGTCTTTCAACCTTCTTTTCGGGATTTTTAATGAACTTGAACTTTTTCATAATCTTATAAATAAGATTGATGAGCTTGTTTGTAACCTTGTGGCTGAATGAAACAAGCAGGAACAAAGCCGTCATTGCAAGCTGAACGGTAAATCCGAAAATAATGAAAAGCGTTGACCAGATGTTTGTAAAAGCATCGCTGAAATAGTTGAACCTTGTGATAACAGCAATAACGCTGACAGCGGTCATTACTATCTGATACACAATGAACTTTTGCGTCATACAAGCCGAACCGAAGCCTACGCTTATGTTCTTTTTTGACATAAGGTAAAGCTGCATAGCTGTCCGCCTGTACTTGACGGTGTAATCGCACTGAAGAATACTCCGACAAATGCGACCTTCAAAGCCTCAATAAAGCTGAAATCCTCATACTTTGACCGCACATATATCAGCGTGACAACAGCGTCAACAAGGATGTTCAAATCATAAATCAGCAAAGCCGCAAGGATAATCAGCATATTGCAGCCGTCAGGCTTTTTGAGCAAGTCGATCAGACCGTCCTCCGAAACAAAGAAGTAGATGATCAGATAAATCGAGATTGCCACAACAGCGAGATTAAATATCAGCTTTCCGCTGATTCTGAATTTTTTCTTTTCCAAATAAATCTTCTCCTGTGTGTTAAAAGTTGTTATTCAATTGTAGTGGGCATCAAATGTCACATCTGTGGCATTTGCGCAGAATTATATATCCTAATCATACTTTTTTTTAATAAGAAAATCAACAACAAATTTGTAATAAATTGCCGCAAGGGAAAATAAATTTATAAATCCACGCTTTTTTATTTTACCGAATGTACTTATTTTAGCATTTGTTCATTACACATAAAGAATTTAAAACTTGCACCCAAACTTTAGCTGTGATAAAATAATACGGTAATATGTGCGGAGGTGTTCTTATGGATACTATGAGTGTGAACGGAAAAGCTTTTACCGTCATTAAGCTTCTCGGAAAAGGCAAGGGCGGTTATTCCTACCTTGTTTCAGACGGAGAACACAATTATGTTTTAAAGCAGATTCACCACGAGCCGTGTTCATACTATACCTTCGGTAACAAAATTCAAAGTGAGCTTAACGATTACGAACGGCTGAAAAATGCCGGGCTCAGACTGCCAAAGCTTATTGACTGCGATGTGGAAAACGAGAGGATTCTTAAATATTACATTGACGGCAAAACCGCTTATGAGCTTGTTTTGCAGAATGAGATGAAACCCGAATATATTGAGCAGATTCGTGAAATGTGCAAACTGTTGAATCCAAAAGGAATTAACATAGATTATTTCCCGACAAATTTCATTTTAAACAACGGACTTTTGTGGTACATCGACTACGAATGTAACGATTATATGGAGGAGTGGAATTTTGAAAACTGGGGAATAAAGTATTGGAGCAAAACGAAGGAATTTTGTGAATACCACGAAAACAATAAATAACGGAGTGAACTTATGGACTTTTTCAGTACAAATCTTTTTAACTGGTACGGACTTGCTTTTGCAATTGCTTTGCTTGTACCCGACATCGTCTATATAAAAAGCAACAGAATAGACAGAACAATTTTTGATAACAGGGCTATGCTTTACATAGAAAGAATCGGAAAATATTGCAGTATTTTCCTTATGGGAATCAATATCGGCGTGCTTGAGGGCGGTTTTACAAAGCGATTATGGAAACCTTTTGGATAATCTCAACCTGTGTTTTGACGGTTATTGCAGCTATTTTGTGGCTTTTATGCTTTAACAGATTTTCAAAATTATGGGCATATCTTCTTACAGCCGTAACCGCAGTAATTTTCATAATGAGCGGACTTTTGCAGGTTAAAACGCTTTTGCTCACGGCAGGCGTGGTGTACCTTATCGGACAGCTTTATGTTACAAATAAGTATGTAAAATCAAAAATGCAATAATTGTGTAAAATATTGTAAAAAGATATTGCAATATTGTTTGTTTGGTACTATAATGACCTTTGGCTGACAAATATTTGTTTTTTGACTGGAGGTGAAAAGATGAATGTTATTATGCTTTTAAAGCATAAAGATTCTTTAAAATATATTTATGAGGACAATACCCTAAGACAGGGACTTGAAAAAATGCGTGCTCACAGCTACACCGCTATCCCTGTTATAACCCGTGACGGAAAATATGTCGGCACGGTGAGCGAGGGTGACTTCTTGTGGCATATAATTGACAAAAAGACTTCGGGCGATATTGAAGAACAGGAAGAATTTCGTATCCGTGACATACTTCGTCCCGACTTTAATCCGGCGGTTAAAATTTCGGTAGGTATGGACGAGCTTCTTGCACGGGCAATGAATCAGAACTTTATCCCCGTAACCGACGACCTCGGTACTTTTATCGGTATCGTAACCCGTCAGGATATCATCAGATATTTTGTCAATAAATAAGATACATAAAACAAGGCGGATGCTGAAAATTGCATCCGCCGTTTTAGTTATGACAGAAACTGAATTTTAAATATACAGAAATCTACATATCAACTTCAGATTAATGTATTACAATCAAAGTACGGTGAGGAAAATGTACAACATTCTTTTGGTTGAGGACGATAAAAATATTCGTGAAATGCTTGTCGAATATTTTCAAAAAGAGATAAAGAAAAATTTAATATCACCCTTGCGGAAAACGGCTTAAAGGGACTTGATAAGGCATATGAGAACAGCTATGACCTTTTGCTCCTTGATGTAATGCTCCCCGAAATGGACGGGTTTACGCTTTGCAAAGAGATTCGCAGATACAGCGATGTGCCGATTATGTTCATCACGGCAAGAACAAGCGAGGCTGATATGCTCAACGGTTACGCTCTCGGCTGTGACGATTACATTGTAAAGCCGATTGCTCTGCCCGTATTTTATGAAAAGGTGAAAGCCTCATCAAGCGTTCAAAAGGACTTGTGCGGCACAATTTGCTTACGGTGGGGAATGTCTCGCTCAATCCGAACAACGGTGTTGTTGTGTCCGACGGTGAAGAAGTAACCCTTACCGCAAAGGAATATGCTATTCTTAAAATTCTGTTAGAGAATAAAAACAGCGTTGTGTCCCGTGAAAAAATCATCACAGCCGTTTGGCACTATGACACAATGATTGATGAAAGAGTGCTTGACACGCATATCAAAAATATCCGAAAAGCATTGGGCGAAAATGCGTCTGTTTTGAAAACCGTAATACGGCGAGGGTATAAGGCGGAGGATAAAAAATGAAATCAAGATATATCAAACGGCGAAAAAAGTTTCATTACATTATAATTTCCGTAACAATAATTGTGTGTCTGCTGGGAACGGTTTTTACCTCTCTTGCAATACTCGACAGTTCAAGGGATTTACTCATAGCCAACGCAGTAAATGAACTGAATACAAAGATGGACTATATTAAAAACGGCATCGTAACAAGTCCGAATAATTCCTACAATGAGTATGTGGCGCTGATTAATGAAAATGTTGACAAGAGCAATACATACTTTCAATTAACCTATGATAACGATATGACGATTACGACAGACAATGTACTGACTGTCCATTATAATGATATCAACGGCGGAATATTGGATATGGGTACAGAAAATTATATTAGGTTTGATGTACTTAAAAATTTGCTCAGCGATGATGAGTATAAAGAAATTTGTAATTATCTTAACACACCTGCCGACAAAGACGGAAACTATTATCTTTTAATTTGCAAAAAATTTTACGGATCGGCAAAGTACGGTTATGTGCCGAGTCAGCTCGAAATCGTAAAAAGCAATAAAGAAAATGACTGGTATGTTCAGGACGAGTCAATCAAAAAGTACAGCTTTGACCTAAAAAAATACAATTACTTGACCAAAGAAGAATTAAAATCCCAACAATTTGAAAATGACGAGATGCACCGCAATATAATTGATAAGGACTTTTCCTTGGAAAAAGCAAACCGAAATACTCCCAAAAAGATGTTGAAAAAATCCTGAGTGACAACAGTCTGTTTACAGACATCTATGATGAGACTGGGGCAGTTCCTGACGGGATTTTTAAATATTATGTATTAATGGGAGATTGCCTTTATTATACCGAAAATCATATGATAAACAACTCGCCGAATGAATATAAAGAGGTTACAAGAGTATTTCATATTACTTCTTTAAAAGAAATAAATCTGCTTGATGATTGCCTATGGAAGCTTATAACGGTATTTGCCGTTGCGTTTACGATAATGGCGGTGGTGATTACGGTTGAAATTTTCTCGTGGAAAGATTTTAAAAGGCGAACCGCACAGGAGGAAACCCGTCTTGAAATGACAAATGCAATTGCGCACAATCTCAAAACCCCTTTGTTTGTCATAGGCGGTTTTGCGGAAAATCTTAAAAATGAGGAAGATACCGAAAAGAAACTTCATAACATAGAAATCATTCAGCAACAGACCGAGGAAATGGACATTCTTATTCACAGAATGCTCGATTTGTCACGATTTGATTCGCCCGCATTAAAGCTGAATTGCGAAGTTTTTGACTTTAAGCCGTTTATTGAGAAAATTCTTGAAAATTATTATGTTCACACAGAACACGAAATTATTTTCATTTACAACTCAAAGGCAAAAATCAAAGCGGACCCTGCCATGCTTAAAACGGTGCTTGAAAATCTTATCGACAATGCCGAAAAATATTCCGATTACGGTTCGGATATCACAATTAATGTTTCGGATGATGTATTGTCAATCAGCAATCAATGCTCGTCATTTGACAGGGAAAATCTCTCAAAATTGTGGCAGCCTTATTTCAGAGCCGCAAAGGGAGATAATAAGAGCGGCAGCGGAATAGGACTATCAATAGTAAAATCCGCCCTTGAAATGCATGGATTCAAATATAAAGCCGAATTTGAAAACGGGATTATAACATTTAAGTTCAGATTTACTTCACTCGATTGAGTTTTTCTGCCTAAAAATCGAACAGCCGTAAACCCAATCACGGCTGTTCCGATTTTTATTATTTTGTTATGTATAAAATTCTATTTTTGTTTATAATACATCAGGCAATGGCAGTATCCCTCAAATTCGGGATCGGCAATTTTTGCCCTGAAATCCTCACACATACACAGTGTAGCAGGGCTTCTGATTAACATATACGGACAATAGCCGCCCGTGCGTATAAGCTGTTTGCGAACTTCTTTTACGATTTCTTTGTCTGGATTAAGCAGAATTTTCAATTTAATCACCATATTTGCTGGGTAGGTTTTATGCCGATTTTCGGGTATTCGGTAATTTTTTGATTCCACCTACAATTATATCAGCAATGACAGAATTTTACAATAGAAAATTTGCAATAAGTACAAATTTATTTTGAACAATTATAATTAAATCTCAAATGCAATAATATACTATATAAAAAATTCATAAAAAACAGCAAGTGAAGAATTGCTGTGATAATTATTTGCTGAAACAGTTGATTTTTGTAAAACAGTGTGGTACAATAATGTTGTAATTGTATATGCTTTTATCATACAATGATTTTTAGTTTTCAGGAGGAAAAATTTATGAAAAGAGTATTATCTCTTGCAATCGTTTTGATGCTTGCATTTTCATGCGTGTTCACAGCGTTTGCACAGACAGACGACACAGCGTCACCCGATGAGGCAAAAAAGGTAACAGAGCTTAAAATTACAAAGCTACCCGACAAGCTTACATACACATCAGAAGATGTGATTGAACCTGATATTGATTTATCAAAAATCGCAGACGAAAATGCAACAGAAGAAAGCCTAATCAAGTATTTCAGTCAGTTCAATCTTGAACTCAAACTTGACCTTACAGGTATGGAAATTGAAGCTGTTTACAGTGACGGTACAACCGAAAAGGTTGATGCTAAGGACTGCAAAGCTGAGCTTGCTGATCCGTTTAATTACGGCGAAGTAATTAAGGCATTGATTGAATCTGAGAAAAATATGCCTGATTTTACAGAAGATATGACCGAGGAAGATTTTGAAAAAATTGTTAATGAATTAAGCTCAAAGCTTTACGGTATGATTTACAGAGAGTATACTGTAAATGTATCATATCAGGATGCACAGACAAGCTATAAAATCAACTTTAAAAACATATGGCCGGATGTACCTCAGCTTGATGAGCGTTATGAGGTTGTTTCCGTAAAGGCTCCCGAAAAGGTGAACTACACAAAGGCTGATACTGATTTCTTCTATGAGGCTGATATGCCGTATGACGGAAGTCCCGAAAGCAAGAAATACTACGATGAAACATATTTCTATCCCGAATTTAAAGGTCTTGAAGTTACTGTAAAGGACAAAATTACAGGCAAAACTTACACAAAGACATTTTGACGGCACAGAGGAAGATATGTATATATAAGTTCTGTTGATGCTCGCCCCGATGTCACAATGACAAATCTTGAAGTTTATGTTATGGGTGATGTAAACGAATGGCTCAATCTTCCCGAAGATGAAGAGTATTCAACAGAGGTTACAGGTACATTCAAGGTTAACTACTATGCAAACGGAGTTCCTTCAAAAGATATTTCTTCAACAAAAGATACTGCAACAAATGATACAGTAACAAAATCTGCAACAGGCGGCAACGGTGCAGTTCAGACAGGCAACCCGATAACTGCTGTTTCGGTTGCTCTTGTAATGCTCGTTGCAAGCGGTGCAATGTTTGTTTGCTACAGAAGAAAGGTTGAAAAGTAATGAGGCGGAAAATGAAAAAGATAATTGCGGTATTAGTATCGGCTTTGCTGATGCTTTCGTGTATGATAACTGCATTTGCAGAAACTGCTGACACAGCTACACCGGATGAACCTGTGTCAATGCGTTATGAAGTTATATCTGTAAAAAATTCTCCGAAAGTATATAACGGAAAATGATGTAACGCTTGTTGATTATCCTATTTATGATTACGATGATGATTATCTTTTTGAGGGTAATTATAAGTTAAAAGTTAATTTAGAGGGCGTTGAGGTTACATTCAAAGACAATTGTACAGGAAAAATTTATACAAAAGTTTTTGACGGAACAGAGCTTGCCAAATTAAGCAGATTTATCTTATTAATCCTGCTGAAAGCAATCAGGTGTTTTCAACTTATGTTTCAACCAATCCCGAATACTGGATGGATATTGAACATTTCGATAATGTAAACAACGGTTTGTTCTTTTCAATTTCTGTAAATTACAAAACATCAGACAGCAGTCTTGATGACAACGGCACATCAGGCGGAAATTCGTCAGATAAGCTTTCAACAAACGATGTTGCAACTAAAGATACCGCAACAAAGGATACTGCAAATAAGACAACAGACAACGGCACTGTTCAGACAGGCAGTCCGATTACAACAATGTTATTCACATTATCTGCTGTTATTGCAGGCGTTGCATTATTTCTTTCTTACAGAAAAAAGTTTGAAAAGTAAATCAAATAATTGACACTCATTTTTCTTAATATTCAGACAACTGCCCCCGAATCTTTCAAAGGTTCGGGGGCAGTTATGTTCTGTGAAAAACGAAACGGCAACGGAAAAATTTATCCCGTTGCCGTTTAATACTTTTAATGATTTCAAAACTTAATCTTCACCGATAAGCTTTACGGTTGTTGCGGTGTGGTGAACCGCATCAAGATACTTCCGAAAACATCGGCTGTTTTGATTTTTAAACTTGAGGTGTTTACACACGGATGACAGCCGACATATTCGCCCCTGAGAACATCCTCGTCAACAAGAAGTCTTACTCGGTTGTCCTTGTCGTTCATAAGCCCCATAACGCTCACCGCACCCGGCTTGATGTCGAGAAATTCGAGCATAAAATCGGGTGTCGCAAACGAAAGTCTTGCACTTCCGATTTGCTTTGACAGTTCCTTTGTTTTAAAAGGTTTGTCACCCGGCATCATAAGAAGATAGAAGTCGGTTTTCTGCCTGTTGCACAGAAAAAGATTCTTGCAAATCAGCACATCAAGCACAGCGTCAATCTCGTTGCAAGCCTCCATTGTGTCAGCGTGTCCGTGGTCGGTTCGCTGATATTCAATTCCAAGGCTGTCGAGAAGGTCATATACTCTGATTTCACGGTCTTCTCTGCCTGTTAAGTCGGTTGGTCGTCCGTTATAAAGCTCCATTTAAAATCCTGCTTTCCTGTAGTGTAATGCCTGTATCAATATTCGCTGTCGTCAATATAAGAATCGTCTGTATAGTCATACAAATCGGATGAGGAGGTGTAATCATCGTAGTAATATTCGCCTGTGTATTCCTTATAAGATGTTGAATCACCCGGCAGATAATCCTTGTCCATATACAGCTTGCTGTTCAGAATACCAAGCTCCTGCAACGCTTTTATAGTGTTTTTAAAGCTTTTGGGAACAGTATAAACAACCTGTGTTCTTGCGGCAGTATTGCCGTTGTAAGAATCCATATTTCTTATTCCATCGTAATACGAATTAACATCACCTGTTGCAATCGCAATCACACATACAGCATCGGGTTCGGATTTTATAAAGCTTTCGTATGAACCGTAATTGACATAGGCAACATCAAGCGCATGATCTGCATACTCGGTCATTTGATCTATTTTCGCAAAGTCCTCGTCACTGCAATTATCAAGGTCTTTGAGAAAAGCCTCTTTAATTTTTTCGGCTGTATTTTTGTAATTTTTAGAATAATTTACTGTTCCGTCATCATCAATATAAATAATTTTGCTTGATACAAAATCAGGATGCTTATCGTCAGTTGCTTTGCCGTCAAAGCCTGCAACGATAAATGTGTTAATATCCTTGTAATCAGCTTTTACAAGCGGACTGTATGCCTTGATATAGCCCTTTGAATAAATGATGTCGGATGTGTCAAGTTCGTTATAAGTGCTTGAAAGATAGCTCTCTGTTTCTTCAAAAGCCGATGCAGAGCTGTATGTTCTTGTAACGATGTTACCGTTGTTGAGTGTGTAGGCAAATGCGTAATCGGGATTTTTTGAAATCTCGCTGAATACAGGAACATTGTCCTTGAACATTGAAACCCAAGTGTTTTTGAACTTGTTCTTTACCGAATAATTGCGGTTGTCAACAAGCTTGAAATGTGCCTCCGAAATACTTGCGATTGTGTCTTTGTCTGTAATATCGTCAGCCATATCTTTAAGATTTTTGCCGACAGCACTGCCTTTTGCCTGATAGTTTGAATTTGCGTCGTAGAATCCGGCACTCTTAATATCCTGAGTTTTCGGTACATAACTGTTGTAGCCGAATGCGTCAAAACAGCAGAGTGCAACACCGACGCAGCTTACAATAATTAACGCACCGAGCGGAATCGAAGTTTTGATAAGCTTTGAAAAGCCTCTGTACAAAATAAGATGAACGATTATGTAAACTGGAACGCTTGCAAGAATAAATCCGAAAACAAAACCCGCATATCCGCCCAGAACATTTACCGAGCCGAAAAGCACACCGAGGAACATACCTGCAAGGAATGAAACAAGCACCTTGATTATGTAGCACGGAAGGTGGAATGCAAATGCCGACTGTGTCTTTCCGCTTTTCTCTTTTTTGCAAGAAAAGCACCGAGAACAATACAAGCAACCGAGAAAATCAGCCAGTAAATAATGTTGATTCCGTCATATGCGGCAAGCGGATTGAGTGCGTTCATGATAATGCTGTCTTTGAAAATGCCGACATAAAAGCCGTCAAAACAACCCACAACAATGCCTTTGATGAAGATTGCGGAAAGCGGATAAGCTACGCAAACCGCAACGAACATAAGCACGGAGTTTAGCATTGTTCCGCAACAAATTGCAATAAGACCGAAAAACGAGATTGATGCAAGTGTTCCGAGGCATATTTTGAGGAACATCGAACTAAGCTCGCTTATTACGGAATTTCCCGTGCAGACCGTGATAATTGAAATCACTCCGAGGAAGAATAATGTCGGGATAATTGACATGAGGTATGCCGACGCTGTTTTTGTGACAAACAGCGTTGACCTGCCAATCGGCAGAGAACCGTACAAATCAGCCTTGCGTTTATTGTGCAGATACGAATAAATTCGCACCGTGTAGATGATTGTAAATATTATTGAAATAAGATAAATGAGGTTTGCCGATGAATACTGGAAAATCTCGATTATGCCTGTGCCTGAGTTCGTAACTCCCAGAAAGTTAAGGCTTAACAATGCACCTGTAAAGGTCATGTCCTCGCCAAGCACAACGCATATTGTGTAGCAGATTACAACCGTTACAGCCGAGATAAGTCCGAATACCACAAGCAACGGAGTACAGGCTCTCAGGTCACTGCGGAAGAATGAAAATGCCTGCTTCATTCTGCTTTTAAATGATGTTTTCTGCGTCATAACCTGCTGCCCCCATTTCACTTATAAAAATTTCCTCCAATGTCATCGGAACGGCTGAAATGTAAAGAGGTTTACGCTCCTCAAGCTTTGGCATAAACTCATCTTCCGTTCCCCTGATTGTAAGGTTGAATATATTTCCGTTTCTCCACAAATTGATAACATTGATTTCTTCAAAGAACGAATTATCGGGAACTTCTGTGAACGCAACCTGAACCTTGCGGAGTCCAAGCTTAATTTCGTCAATTTCACGCTCAAGAAGCAACTTGCCCTTGTGGATAAGGCAGATTCTGTCGCACAATTCTTCAAGCTCACGCAGATTGTGTGACGCAATGACAACGGTCATATCGTTTGCGGAAACATTGTCAATGAGAATTTTCTTTACAAGACGGCGGACAACCGGATCGAGTCCGTCAAAAATTTCATCAAGCAAAAGATATCTCGGACAGGTTGAAATCGCCAATATCAAAGCCGCCTGTCTTTGCATACCTTTTGACATATCAATTATTTTTGCATCAGGGTCAATAGGAAACACGGAGCAAAATTGTCTGAAAGCGTTCTCGTTCCAATTCGGGTAAAGACTGCGGTAAAGATATGCCGTGTTTTCGAGTGTTGCGCTGTTTGAAAAATACGGAAAATCGGGAATAAAAAAACATTCGCCCTTAACAGACGGATTGTTATAAATGTTCTGACCGTTAATTTTAACTTCACCGCTGTCAGCATCAAACACACCTGACAAAATTCTCAGAAGTGTTGACTTTCCGCCGCCGTTGCTTCCGACAATGCCGAGTACGGAGCCTCGGTTTATGTCGAGCGTAAAATCATCAACGGCAGTTACCTTACCGAACCTTTTTGTTATGTGATTAACCTCAATCATTCTTACCGCCTCCTTCGTATATGGCGTCAATAATGTCAATAAGCTGTTGGCGGGGAACGCTGTACAGTTCTGCATTTTTGGTGGCTTCTCTGAATGCTTTCAGAGCCATATCTCTGTATGCCGTGTCTTTTGTCAGCTTGTCGGTCATAAATGTTCCTCTGCCGACAGTTGAGTAAATGTAGCCGTCAATTTCAAGCGTGCGGTATGCCTTTGCAACGGTATTCGGGTTTACTCCGATTTCTTTTGCAACCGTTCGTACAGGCGGCAGTCTGTCACCCGATTTGAACACACCCGCCGATGCAAGTCTGATTACATTGTTGCAAATCTGCTCGTAAATCGGCACACGGCTTGTGAAATCAATTGTAAACATAGCCGTCCTCCTTTTAATGATTTATATGCGAATTTGTATAACATGGCTAATTCTACACTTAAATTGTACCATTTGATTGTACCATTGTCAATGTACAATTTTAAAGTTTAGAAAACTTTTTTTAAAATTACTCAAAGTATAAAAGCGGTAAAACCGTCAATAACTATTGTAAAGACAAAACCGATTAAAATTCAGATTCGGGGGTAATTCTTTGCAATACGGAAAAGTTGAAATCTGCGGAGTAAACACATCACAGCTTAAACTGCTCAAAGAAAGCGAAAAACGGGAACTGCTTAATATAATCAAAAACGGTTCTCCTGCCGAAAAGAAAAAGGCAAGAGACAAGATGATTAACGGAAATTTGCGGCTTGTGCTGTCCGTAATTCAAAGATTTACAAACAGGGGCGAAAATCCCGACGATTTGTTTCAGGTGGGTGTAATCGGGCTTATCAAGGCGATTGACAATTTTAATCCGACGCTTGATGTAAGATTCAGCACCTACGGAGTGCCTATGATAATCGGTGAAATCAGACGGTTTCTGCGTGACAACAACTCAGTCAGGGTTTCACGCTCAATGAGGGACACGGCTTACCGTGCAATGCAGATAAAAGAACAGCTCACAAATAAAAATAACCGTGAGCCGACTGTTGAAGAAATCGCCCAAATTATGGAGATGCCGAAAGAACAGGTGGTGTTGGCGCTTGAGGCAATTGTCGAGCCGGTGTCGCTTTATGAACCCGTGTTTTCGGACGGAAACGACACTATATATGTAATGGATCAGATAGGCGATAAGAATGACGATTCAACATGGCTTGAAGAAATTGCCGTAAAAGAGGCGATTGCAAATCTTTCGGACAGGGAAAAGCGGATTCTTTCAATGAGATTTTTCCGTGGCAAAACTCAGATGGAAGTTGCGGCTGAAATAGGAATTTCACAGGCACAGGTCAGCCGTATTGAAAAAGGCGCTCTCGATACGATAAAGAAAAACATTTAACCGTAACTGCAAAACAGCTGTTCAGTCGGACGGCTGTTTTGTGTTTGCATAAGTTTATGTGTAAAAAATCACAAGCAATTTTCGTGAAAAAAGACGAAAAAGCAGTTTTTACTTTACTTTCGTACTTTTGTGTGTTAAAATTTTAGTGTATGAAAACATATTGTTTCCAAAATTTACGAAAACAAAATTAAGGAGGAAACGGTTTTGAATTCAAAGCTGAAAAATGATTCTACCGACTATTTATTCAAGGCAATTCTTTCTCTTGAAAACGAGGAAGATTGCTATCGCTTTTTTGAAGATTTATGCACAAGTGCAGAGCTTAAAGCCATGTCACAGCGTCTTGTTGTTGCAAAAATGCTTACCGAAAAAAAAGTATATACCGAAATTGTTAAGGAAACAGGTGCGTCAACCGCAACTATCAGCCGAGTGAAAAGAGCGTTGTTCGACAACGATACATACGGCTACACGCTTGTGCTTGACCGAATTAAAAATGGAGAAAAAGAGTAATGCCGAGCTATTTGTCATTTGCCCGATTTTATGACGGACTTATGCAGGACGCCTGCTATGAAAAACGCTGTGACTATATTTTGAAGCTTGCCGAAAGTTTCGGCCATGATATGGGCATAACGCTTGACCTTGCCTGCGGAACGGGAACTCTCACCCGACTTTTGAAAAAGCGGGGCGTGGATGTTTTCGGAATTGATTACAGTATGGAAATGCTCAGCGAGGCAATGCAAAGTGCCTCCGAAGAAGGGCTTGATATCCTGTTTTTAAGGCAGCAGATGCAGAGTATTGACTTGTATGGTACAATAAATACCTGTGTTTGTACTCTCGACAGCATAAATCATCTTACAAAAATTGAAGATGTTGCAAAAACATTTGACCGTGTGGGACTTTTTATGGACGATGACGGTCTGTTTATTTTTGATGTCAACACGGTGTACAAGCATAAAAATGTTCTTGCGGATAATACCTTTGTGTATGAAAACGACAGCGTTTTCTGCGTATGGCAAAACACTCCCGAAGATGATAACAAGGTAAAAATCGACCTTGATTTCTTTGAGGAAGAAAACGGTGTGTATTATCGTTCGTCCGAAAGCTTTTCGGAAAGAGCCTATACAGATGATGAAATCAGAAAAATGCTCACGGATGCAGGTTTTGAAGTAGAGGCTGTTTACGGCGACCTTACCCTTGAAAGCCCGAAAGCGGATGAACAGAGGGCAATTTATGTTGCAAGGATGAAAAAATCACGCAACAAAGAGTTTAATGAATCGAAAGGATAACCGATATGGATAAAATAATTCGTTGTATTACATCTGACGGTGCGATTATGGCGGCTTGCGTTGATGCCTCTGACATAGTTTTTACCGCAAAGAAGATTCACCATCTTTCACGCAGTGCCACAGCCGCACTCGGCAGACTTTTGTGTGCAACCTCAATTATGGGCGATATGCTCAAACAGAAAGATGCGTCAGTCAACCTTCGTGTAATGGGTGACGGTGAACTCGGTCCCGTTATTGCAGTCGGCGACAGCAGCGGCAATGTAAAGGGTTATGTCGGCAATGCAGACTGCCCGACGGAATATTATGAAAACGGCAAAATCAATGTTGCAAAAGCAGTCGGCAGAACAGGTATGCTAAATGTTATGCGTGACTACGGTTCAGGCGATCCGTACATAGGTCAGGTTGAGCTTGTCAGCGGTGAAATTGCCGAGGATATTGCAAACTACTACGCAACAAGCGAACAGATTCCCACAGTTTGTGCCTTGGGTGTGCTGATTGACAAAGAGGACGGCGAGGTTTTGCTTGCAGGCGGATTGCTTATTCAGCTTCTTCCGGGTGCAGACGATACTGTTATTGACAAGCTTGAAAAGAATATTGCAGAGCTTGAACCCGTTACAACTATGCTTGCAAAGGGTATGAGTATTCTCGATATCTGCAAAACAGCCCTCAAAGGCTTTGAGGTTGAAGTGCTTGATGAAAACCCTGTTAAGTATGTTTGCGGTTGTTCAAAAGAAAAGCTTGAAAATTATTTTTGTACCCTCAGCGATGATGATATCCGTTCTATGGTCAATGAACAGGGTGTTGCCGTTGCAACCTGTCACTTCTGCAATAAGAAATATGTCTTTACAAAGGATGACCTTGAAAAGCTGATTGCAGAGAAAAACAGCAAAGAATAAAGATTTTTAAAGGCCTTGTCGCAAATGTTCGTGATGTCACGCATAAAAATGAAAAAATTTCAAAAAAGTGTTGACATTTGGAACAAGTTGTAGTATCATAATATCTGTCGCTGAGAGATATTCGAAATTCAACAGAACTTCGATAGAGCGACAAAGGCATGTGGGAGCATAGCTCAGCTGGGAGAGCATCTGCCTTACAAGCAGAGGGTCACAGGTTCGAGCCCTGTTGTTCCCACCACATTTGGCCCGGTAGTTCAGTTGGTTAGAACGCTAGCCTGTCACGCTAGAGGTCGACGGTTCGAACCGTTCCGGGTCGCCAATTTTTGCCTCTGTAGCTCAGTCGGTAGAGCAGGGGACTGAAAATCCCCGTGTCGGTGGTTCGATTCCGCCCGGAGGCACCAATAAAATGCGGATGTAGCTCATCTGGTAGAGCGCCACCTTGCCAAGGTGGAGGTAGCGGGTTCGAGCCCCGTCATCCGCTCCATCAAAATCAGTACAGTTGATGTACTGGTTTTTTCATTTTACAGATTTTTTTGCCAAACAAGGGGCTCGAAGGCGACCGTTAAGAAAATGCTCCAGTGGAGCATTTTTAGGGAGAGCGTTGATGAGAGTTAAGGTTACGCACCGCAAGCAGTTGGCGAGGTAGAACTTTTCGCATTAAACAATCCCCGTCATCCGCTCCAACTAAGACAGTACAGAAATTGTGCTGTCTTTTCTTTTTGTACAAATCTGTAGGTGCGAATATTATCCGCCCGCAAGCAAGCACACAAATTTTATGATAAATTGAATCATCTAAAATACACAAAGTGATTGTCATACAGTATCGTTCATCGGACAACGATGAAATCCCTTTGGCAGAGCCTGTATATTCCACACAACAAAAGGTCACGATTTTGAACCGTGACCTTGTTTTTTGAAAATTTTTCTAAGACAATATCAGTTATTAATTCTTGTCAGCTTTGTGCCGGCAATGTAGAGAGTATCGCCGTCGATTCCCCATGTATCCGAACCGCCGTTTGCGGGATCGTCAGACCATTTGAGTGACTGCGACTGACTTTGATTGATAAAAGACACCTCAAAACTCACCGAAAGGGTCTTTTGGTCATCAATGCTATATGTCAGTTTAATCATATTAAAAATCTCATCATAGTTAATCATGTCGCCGTATTCGGAGCTGCCTGCATAATGTGAAATAAGTTCGCCGAGTTCTTTTGCATTCGGGATACCGATTGTTCCGTCAGGCTTGAACTCAAGTTGGAGGCTTACTCCGTTCTCCTCGGCAATCCATGTACCTGAATCTGTCCCTGAGGAGTGGCTTTGTTAAGTCCGTTAAATATAAAGAATGCCGCAATTGCAACAACGAGTGCAACTGCAATGCCGCACGCTGTAATTATAAACGGTGTCTTTGACTTTTTCTTTGGAATCGGCTGTGCATACTGTGCTGAACGCCCTGATTGTTATAATCATAAGAATATCCGCCCTGCTGACCGTTCTGATACTGATTATATCCGCCCTGTGCATTAACTGTCTGATACTGCGGTGCGGAATAATCATTTGCAGGCATCTGATTATATGCGTCAGTCTGATGATTTTCAACAGGCTGTGTCTGCTCTTTTTGAACATTCATATCGGCAGTCTGTTCAACCGACTGATTTTCTGCAATCGGCTGTTCGTTCTGTACAGCTGATTCCTGTACGGGTACAGGCGCTCCGCAATCGGCACAAAACTTTTCATTAGGCAATAACTGTCTTCCGCAATTTTTACAAAACATACTTTTTCTCCTGTTCAACAAAAAATAATTTCGAGGAAAACCCCTTTACAACAGCAAATTCAACCATATTATCTGTTTATTTTTATTGTACTGTTTTTTCTTCTTCAAGTCAACTGATATTTAAAAATCAGTGTTTTTTTACATAAAAGATATACTGAATACAGAAGATTTTACTGAGGATAGATTCGTACTAATCGTTCTCGGTGCCTATTTGCCAAATTTTCATTGACAAATTACGACACAAATTTGTATATTATAAGTAAGGGAGCTGACAAGTTAGTCGGCTGAGAGGAGGCTGAATGCCTCGACCTATGACCTGATTTGGAT
>ENA-OQCF01000034-OQCF01000034.1-human-gut-metagenome-genome-assembly--contig:-NODE-34-length-48306-cov-24.514996_pt1 | contig 48306 bp, 54 predicted proteins | sample MGYA00242756_ERZ504573 | MGnify/ENA primary metagenome ERZ504573 (study PRJEB26092, sample SAMD00036240) | human gut metagenome | host: Homo sapiens | study: EMG produced TPA metagenomics assembly of... | reverse complement strand
GCCCAAGCGGGATTCGGTTCCCGGCCGGCCAAGTGCGAGGACATGATCACCGAAGGCCGGTGTCGAGTCGACGGTGAACTGGTCACCGAGCTCGGAACTCGCGTTGACCTCATAAGCAGCAGGTGCGCGTAGACGGTTCGCGCGTACGCGTCAATCCGAACCACGTCACTCTGGCACTAAACAAGCCCCGCAAGGTGCTCTCCGCCATGGACGACCCGAAGGCCGCTACACGCTGCGCGACATCGTGGGCGACAAGTACGAGCGCATCTTCCACATGGGCCGTCTCGACTACGATTCCGAGGGTCTTATCCTCATGACGAACGACGGCGAGCTCTCGCAGCACGTCATGCACCCCAAGTACGAGGTCGAGAAGACCTACGTCGCCACGCTGGAAGGCAAGATCTCCGGCACCGTGTGCCGTCGACTCGTGACCACCGGCGTGCAGCTCGACGACGGCTGGATCAAGCTCGACCACTGCGCGATCATCGACTCCTCACGTGACCATACGATGGTCAAGGTCGTGCTGCACTCCGGCAAGAACCGCATCGTGCGCCGTATCTTCGGCTCAATCGGCTTCCCGGTCAAGCGCTTGGTGCGCACCCAGATCGGCCCGATCAAGCTCGGTGATTTGAAGCCCGGTTCCTACCGCGTGCTGTCCCAGACGGAAGTCCGTTCGCTGTCCAAGGAGGTTGGTCTGTGATTCGCGTTGCCATCGACGGCCCCGCCGGCGTGGGCAAGTCGTCCACGTCCAAGGCGCTGGCCAAGTATTTCGGATACGCCTACCTTGACACGGGCGCGATGTATCGTGCCTGCGCTTGGTGGTGCCTGAAGCAGGGCATCGATCTGGACGCCGAAACCGTGGATGAGCGTGTCATCACCGAAGCGGTGGGCGAGTTCTTCACCGGCGACCATTTCGATATCTCCGTGGACCCGGACAACCCCCGCGTATTCGCCGACAACGAGGACATCTCCGAGGCCATTCGTTCCTCCGAAGTCTCCAGCCATGTCTCCAAGGTGTCGAACGTCATCCCGGTGCGCAACGTGCTCATCGCCGCCCAGCGCGCCTACATCGCCCGCGAGGCGTCGGCCGACTCCTTCTCCGGGGGTTTGGGCATCGTGGCCGAGGGCCGCGATATCACCACCGTGGTGTCCCCGGACGCCGAGGTGCGCGTGCTGCTGACCGCCCGTGAGGAGGTCCGTCAGGCCCGTCGCACCGGCCAAGCCGTCAAGGGCGTGGGTGCTGAGGATGTGGCCGCGCGCGACAAGGCCGATTCCAAGGTCACCAGCTTCCTGACCGCCGCCGATGGCGTTACCACCATCGACAATTCCGATCTGGACTTCGCCCACACGCTCGATCTGCTCATCGGTCTGGTCGAGGACGCCATCGAGAACCAGGAGTACGAGCAGTATGCCGCCAATCTCGAAGGCTATGAGCTGGACGAAGGCGATGAGGATCTGATTTCCGGCCGCGGTTTCACGGAAGGCGCGCGCAAGGCCGGCCCCAAGCCGGTGGGTGTGCTGGCTGTTGTAGGCCGTCCGAACGTGGGCAAATCATCCCTGGTCAACCGTATCCTCGGCCGCCGTGCCGCCGTTGTGGAAGACACGCCGGGCGTTACACGAGACCGTGTGAGCTATGACGCGGAATGGGCCGGCACCGACTTCAAGCTGGTGGACACGGGCGGCTGGGAAGCCGACGTGGAAGGCATTGAATCCGCCATCGCCTCACAGGCACAGATTGCCGTGACCTTGGCCGATGCCGTGGTATTCGTGGTCGATGGGCAAGTGGGCATGACCACCACCGATGAGCGCATCGTCAAGATGCTGCGTGCCGCCGGCAAGCCTGTCGTGCTGGCCGTCAACAAGATCGACGACCAGGCCAGCGAATACCTTGCCGCCGAATTCTGGAAACTCGGCCTCGGCGAACCATACTCGATTTCCGCCATGCACGGCAGGGGAGTGGGCGACCTGCTGGACGTCGCGCTCGACAAGCTCAAGCAGGCCGAGAAGACTTCCGGCTACCTCACGCCTTCCGGCCTGCGCCGCGTGGCTCTGGTGGGCCGCCCGAACGTGGGCAAGTCGTCTCTGCTCAATCAGCTGGCGCGCGAAGAACGTGCCGTCGTCAACGATTTGGCCGGCACCACGCGCGACCCCGTCGACGAAATCGTCAACATCGATGGCGAGGACTGGCTGTTCATCGACACCGCCGGCATCAAGCGACGCCAGCACAAGCTCACAGGCGCGGAATATTATTCCTCTCTGCGCACGCAGGCCGCCATCGAGCGCTGTGAATTGGCGCTGATTCTGTTTGATGCCTCGCAGCCGGTATCCGATCAGGATTTGAAGGTCATGTCCACCGCCGTGGATGCGGGCCGTGCAATCGTGCTCGTATTCAACAAGTGGGATGCGATGGACGAGTTCGACAAGCAGCGTCTCGAACGCCTGTGGAACACCGAATTCGACCGTGTGATGTGGGCCGAGCGTGTGAACCTGTCCGCCAAGACCGGCTGGCACACCAACCGTCTGACGCGAGCCATGGATAAGGCCTTGGAATCCTGGGATCAGCGTATTCCTACAGGCAAGCTCAACGCCTTCCTCGGCAAGATCCAGGCCGCCCACCCGCACCCGTTGCGTGGTGGCAAGCAGCCGCGAATCCTCTTCGCCACGCAGGCGTCCACGCGCCCGCCGCGTTTCGTGATCTTCGCCACCGGCTTCCTCGAGCACGGCTACCGCCGCTACATCGAACGCTCCCTGCGCGAGGAATTCGGCTTCGAAGGCACGCCGATTCAGATCTCCGTGAACATCCGCGAGAAGAAGAAGCGGAAGTGACACGCGCGTAATTTGCCAGATTTCAAATATCTGGTAAATTATCTACTCGGTGCTTTTGCACCATCGGGCCGTAGCGCAGTTTGGTAGCGCACTTGACTGGGGGTCAAGGGGTCGCGGGTTCAAATCCCGCCGGCCCGACCGATTAGCCCCGGAATTCTGCCACTTTTGAGTGGTTGTCTTCCGGGGTTTTTCCGTTTTCAGACAATATGAGACAACATGACGACGGACTTACCTTTGTAAGCCATTCGTAATGAATTATCACCGACAATTCACCGCCTCCGCACCCCCGTCGTATGCGTTTGCCCCAAACAGGGGCTAGACTGGTTCCTATTGATTTGACGAAAGGGACCCGAATTGACCGAAATAAACGATAAGGCCCAACTGGATATCGCCGCCGCTGACGACACCGACGCCGTCACCTCGGACACCCCCGAAGAAACCGTAAACACCCCCGAAGTGGATGAGACTTTCGAGCTTTCGGCCGCCAAGATGCGCGAGCACGGCATGAGCGAAACCGCCATCAACCAGTTCCACCATTTGTATGACGTATGGCGCCATGAAGAAGCCTCCAGCTGGATTCGTGAGGACGACATCGAGCCGCTTGGCCACGTGCCCAGCTTCCACGACGTCTATGAGACCATCAACCACGACAAGGCCGTGGACGCCTTCGCCAAGACCGCATTCCTCAAGCTCAATGGCGGTCTGGGCACCTCCATGGGATTAGACAAGGCCAAGTCGCTGTTGCCGGTGCGTAGGCACAAGGCCAAGCAGATGCGCTTCATCGACATCATCATCGGTCAGGTGCTTACCGCTCGCACCCGCCTGAACGTCGAACTGCCGCTGACGTTCATGAACTCCTTCCACACTTCGGCGGACACGATGAAGGCGCTCAAGCATCATCGCAAGTTCAGCCAGCATGACGTGCCGATGGAAATCATCCAGCATCAGGAACCCAAACTCGTGGCCGCCACCGGCGAACCGGTGAGCTACCCCATGAACCCGGAGCTGGAATGGTGCCCGCCCGGCCACGGCGACCTGTTCTCCACCATCTGGGAGTCCGGCCTGCTTGACGTATTGGAGGAGCGCGGCTTCAAGTACCTGTTCATCTCCAATTCCGACAATCTCGGTGCACGCCCCTCGCGTACGTTGGCCCAGCACTTCGAAAACACAGGTGCCCCGTTTATGGCTGAAGTGGCCATCCGCACCAAGGCCGATCGCAAGGGAGGCCATATCGTGCGAGACAAGGCCACTGGTCGCCTGATCCTGCGTGAAATGAGCCAGGTCCATCCGGATGATAAGGAAGCGGCCCAAGACATCGCCAAGCATCCTTACTTCAACACCAACTCGATCTGGATTCGCATCGACGCTTTGAAAGACAAGCTCGCCGAATGCGATGGTGTGTTGCCGTTGCCGGTGATTCGTAACAAAAAGACCGTGAATCCCACGGACCCGAACTCCGAACAGGTGATTCAGCTGGAAACCGCCATGGGTGCCGCAATCGGTCTGTTCAACGGTTCCATCTGCGTCCAAGTGGATCGTATGCGCTTCCTTCCGGTGAAAACCACCAATGATTTGTTCATTATGCGTTCCGATCGCTTCCACCTGACGGACACGTATGAGATGGAAGACGGCAATTACATCTTCCCGAACGTCGAACTTGATCCGCGATACTACAAGAACATCCGCGATTTCGACGAACGGTTCCCCTACGCCGTGCCATCTTTGGCCGCAGCCAACTCGGTTTCCATTCAGGGCGACTGGACATTCGGACGTGACGTCATGATGTTCGCCGACGCCAAACTTGAAGATAAAGGCGAGCCAAGCTATGTGCCGAACGGCGAATACGTTGGTCCGCAAGGCATCGAACCGGACGATTGGGTGTGATTTACAACACGGTCGAACGATAAAAAAGATATTATTTTTGTGAAATGGCGCTCAAGTGCGGAAAAAGCTCTAAGATAGAGTGAGTGTGAGGAAACTCATACGCACTTATAACGAAACAATAACTATACGTGAGGACTAATGGCAGAGGGCACAAGCGGACGTCGGCGTTTTTCCGACAAATGGGGCAAGCACGAGCTGGACGTACTGGCTGTGTTGTCATCCGCGTTCCCGCAATGGCTCACATCCCGCCAAATTGCGCAGCGCGTCAAGCTTACGCCGACTCGTATGGAGAGCTGGCAGATCAGGCCGCCAAGGCCGCGTTCGCCAAGCAGTTCCAGCGTGATCGCGCCAAGCTCGCCGCTATGGGCATCGCCATCGAATCACGGCAGCCTGAGTATTCGTCCAAGTCGGAAGGCCAGGACTTCGCGTCCTACCGTCTGCAGTTGGGCGACGAACCGCGCATCCGTCTGATGTTCGAGCCGGAAGATATGCCGGTGCTTGCCGCCGCCAACTATCTGGCTCGTTCGATGTCGATTTCCTCCGAGCCGGATCAGTCCCAGCTCGCCCAACATGCGTCGCGCACCACGCCGCGTGTGCCGCAGACCCCTATTCCCGGTCTCGGTTTGGATTCGATTGCGCCTGGCTTGGGCACGCAGCCCATTCCGGACTCGCTGGTCAAGGTTATCGATTCGCGTCGCTTTGCCGCCACCGTTGATGTGGACGGCGAACACCTGAACGTGGCCTACACCGATTCCGACGATTTGGCCATGTTTGTGCTGGAGCATCCGGGTGCCACGATTGTCAGCCCGCAGGAGGCTGTGGACGCTATCATCGCCGCCTGCACGCCGCCAGCCGATTCACTCTGGCTGACGAATCCGCCAGCCCTGTAAGCGCCTCGGTGGTTTCCCCGTCGATTAGTCGCGATGTTCGTGAGCCGGGTGATCCCGAGTCGATCAAGGCCCAGAACAAGAAGAACGGCCCCGCTTTCCAAACGGGCAGCGAGGTGGATCGTCGCCTGCGTCTGATGCTGTTCCTCTCCGCTCACCTGGGTGAGGAATTCTCGATGAGCGAGCTGGCCGAGCGCTTTATCGGCAAACCGAAGAACGACGACGAGCTCAAGAAATTCGTTAACATCATTCATAAGGACATCAACACCCTGACCACCGTTTCCGACGATGGTGAGATGGCTGGCAGCCAGTTCTTCGATATCGACTGGCCGCTGCTGGATGCCGAGGGTATTGTTTCCGCCACCAATTCGTTGGGCCTTGAACGTCTTGCCGGCATTTCGCCGCAATACCTCAGCATGCTCACCGCCTCGGTCAGCTACTTGGCGCATTCGCCGTTACTGCCGGACAAGCAGCGTGGGCAGGCCGAATCCCTGTATGAGCGTTTGCGCCGCCATGTCAGCCCGGGCCAGACCCCGTGGCTGAGCCTGACCGGCTATGAGCTGGAGCCCCGAAGCTTCTCCATCGTCAAGCGCGCGATCAACACCGATTCGCTGTTGGACATGGAGTACTCCGACGGTACCGGTAGTACCCGTCGCAAGCTGGTGGCCCCCGCCAAGATTTTCATCGACGAAGGCGTGTATTATGCCGCCGTCTACACGGATGTCGGTTCCGCCGCCCCTAAGGACAAGAAGGCCTACGTCTCCAAAGACAAGACCATCGACAAGGCGAACGGCAAGCCGCGCATCTGGCAGGTGCTGCGCTTGGCCCGTATCGAAAAGGCGGAACTGGTCAAGCCCACCAAGCAGATCAACATCCCGAACATGCCGGTGAGCGAACTGCGCAAGTGGAGTTTCGACAACGGTACCGACGCGGTGTTCATCACCGATCAGCGCGATCTGGCATTCATCAAGACATTGCCGGGCGCTACCGTCGAACAATGCGGTGCCGGTGAAAAGGTGCATCTGACCGTTTCCTCCGACTCCTGGTTCGTGGCCTTCTGCATCGCACACGCGCGTCATATCACGGCGGTCGCCCCGGAAACGTTGCGCACCATGATCGTGGCACGCGCCGAACGCGAACTGAGCATCAGCGAGAACAAGTAAGGAGCCTTTCATGCCTTGGTGGATATGGCTGATTCTGGCCCTGTTCATGCTGGCCATGATTGTTGCCGGACTCATCTATGCAGCCCTTCATGGAATCCGTGCCTTGAAAGACATGTCCGACATCGGCGGCCAGCTCGGTGAACGCGTGGCCGCGATGGGGGAGTCTGGCACCTCTGCCGACACCAGCGAGCCGCCTCTGTTCACTCAGCCGCTCAGCGTGGCACAGAATCGTTATGCCGAGGCCCATGCGGACGTGATTCGCAGCAAGGCCGCCAAGCGCGAACGCCACACCCAGGCATGGGCCCGCTGGAAGCGATTCAACAACTAACGGAAAGCAGCAATGGCACGTCACCAACACCATAAGGCAATGCCGATTCCCAGACGCTGAGCCCTTCGCAGCGGTACGCATCATTCCAAAAAGTCCAGCGCCATCGGGCGTCCGCAGCAGCGCGATTCGCCGAATCCCTGCCCTTCGAACTGGACGACTTCCAGACCGAAGCCAATGACGCGCTCGAAGCCGGCAGCAACGTACTGGTCGCGGCCCCAACCGGTGCCGGCAAAACCGTAGTGGCGGATTTTGCCATTTATCTCGCCCAGGAACGCAACGTCAAAGCCTTCTATACCACACCGATCAAAGCGCTGAGCAATCAGAAATACCATGATCTGGTCGACGTGTACGGCCCGGACAAGGTAGGCCTGCTCACTGGCGACACCTCGATCAACTCCGAGGCGGACATCGTGGTCATGACCACCGAAGTGCTGCGCAACATGCTCTACGAGCGTTCCACCACGCTGAACGCACTGCGCTACGTGATTCTCGACGAAGTGCACTATCTGGCCGACCGGTTCCGCGGGCCCGTGTGGGAGGAAGTCATCATCCACCTGCCCAAGACGGTCAAGATCGTCGGCCTGTCCGCTACCGTGTCCAACGTGGAGGATTTCTCCAACTGGATTGCCTCGGTGCGAGGCGACACCAAACTGGTGATCAGCGAACACCGCCCCGTGCCTTTGGAACAGCACGTCATCGTGCAGGCGGACGAACACACCGAGCCTGAGGTGCTGGATCTCTATCGCCGCGACGGCAACGGCGAGCAGACCACCAAGCTCAACGCCGAACTCATCAACCGGCTCGACCAGTTGGACCGCAAGGCCGCACGCCGGCGCGGCGAGGAACGCCCCGATAAGCGCAAGGGCTTCGGCAGAGGCCGCGGCGGCAAAGGCGCCAAGGGCCATGCCCCGAAAGCGGAACGCCACACCCCGCGCCGCTGGGCCGTGGTGGACGAGCTTAACTTTCTGGGAATGTTGCCCGGCATCTACTTCATCTTCTCGCGCAACGGTTGTGACCAGGCCGTGGAACAGTGTATCAACGCTGGACTGGAGCTCACCACCGATGAGGAAGTGACCAAGATTCGCCGCATCGTGGATGAGATGGTGGAGGGGCAACTCACTCAGGAAGACCTGAAAGCCCTGCAGTTCTCCAAGTTCCGCTTTGCGTTGGAAGAAGGCTTCGCTTCGCATCATGCCGGCATGATTGCCCTGTTCCGCCAGATAGTCGAACGATTGTTCGAAGAAGGTCTGGTCAAAATGGTGTTCGCCACGGAAACACTGGCCTTGGGCATCAATATGCCGGCCCGCTGCGTGGTGGTAGAGAAACTCGAGAAGTTCGACGGTACCGGTCATGTGGGCCTGACGCCCGGCGAATTCACGCAGCTCACCGGTCGTGCCGGTCGGCGCGGCATCGACACCATCGGCCACGCCATCGTGGTTGACCATCACGGTTTTGTGCCCGCCACGGCCGCCGCGCTGTCATCCAAGCGTGTCTACCCGCTGCACTCGAGCTTCCGACCCACGTTCAACATGGCCGTGAACCTGCTCAACTCCAGCGACTACGAGACCGCGCACGTTACCCTGGACCAGTCGTTTGCCCAGTGGGAGGCCAACGAATCGGCCTGGCAGCTGGAATCGCAGATCAACACACTGAAGAACGCGCTGGCCGGATACGAACAGGCGTTCGCATGCGAACACGGCGACTTCAAACAGTTCATGACCCTGCGTATGGAGCTGAGCGACATCGAAAAGGAAGGCCGCCGCAAACTGAAGCACGAAGTGTTCCTGACCGATCAGGAGCGTTCACGCGCCTTCCAGAACCTTGACCAGCGCATTCGCGATTTGCGCAAGGCGGAGCACGAGCATCCATGCCGCAACTGCCCGGACCTCCAGCAACACCTCAAGTGGGGCCACCGCTGGGCCCGCGAGACCCGCGAACTGCAGCGCGTCACCGATCGCTACGACTCCCGTACCGGGTCCGTGGCCCGTCAGTTCGATCGCATCTGCGATATTCTCACCGGGCTTGGTTACCTCGAACGTCATGTCAATGCGGCCGGCCACATTGACATGACGTTGACCGAAAAAGGCTCGCTGCTGCGCCGCATCTACAGTGAACATGACCTGGAACTGTGCGAGGCGCTGCTCGCCGGCACGTTCGACAAGCTCGACGCCAACGGACTGGCCGCTGTGCCCTCTTCACTGGTATACGAGGCCAGACGCGGGGGAGACGGCGAACCGAGGCACTACCCGGGCGGCATCTCCGGGCCCATCGCAATCGCTTCGTCCAAGCTCAAGGGCATCTGTGAAGACATCGATATCCTGTGCGAGGATCACGGTCTGGACGAGATGCAGCGGCCGGACTTCGGCATTCTCGACATCATGTATGAATGGGCGGATGGCGGTTCGCTGGGATCGTGCCTGTACGGCACCGACATGACCGGCGGCGACTTCGTGCGCACTGCCAAACGACTGGCTGACGTGCTGCAGCAGATCGCTGTCGCCCAGCCGCTGCCGTTCGACGGGGGAGAGCGGCTGGCAGGCCTCGCCCACGAAGCGGCCGACCGGGTCAATCGTGGCGTGGTGGCCTACTCCGGCGTGGACTGACGGGGGGCCGTTTGATGGGAGTTTGTCAGCCGACGTCGGAAGCTTGGAATAGCGGCCAAGTCCGAACTGTTGCGTAAATTAGTAGGGTTAAAGATCTTTCAAGGAGGATGCCGATATGGCAGAACGTAGCCTCAGGGGCATGAGCATCGGAGCGAAATCGCTGGAGTCCGACGACAACGTCGATTTCGCCGCACGAAACGATGTGGCGTATGTATGCCCGAAGGGCCACCGCACCATCCTGCCGTTTGCCGAGGGTGCCGAAATCCCGGACGAGTGGGAGTGCCGTTGTGGTTCCGTGGCCCACCGTGAGGGCGACGCCGACCGTGAGGGCGACGAGATCAGCAAACCCACCCGCACCCACTGGGACATGCTGCTGGAACGCCGTAGCGAAGAGGAACTGGCCACCCTACTCGAAAAGCGCCTGCAAATGCACCGTGACGGTTGGATTCCTGACTACGAGTGATCTCCTACTGAACAACACGTGAACTTGATGCCCAGTCATCCCGACTGGGCATAATCATTGTTGGAACAAGTCGCATATCGTTTGACGACCATTCAAAGCAGTCGACATGAACAAAGGGGAGTGGAATCTCAATGGCACAGCATCCGATGAAAGTGGTCCTGTTGGACCTCGACGGCACGCTTACCAAGTCCGACGGCGGCATCATCGCCTCCGTCGTCAAGACGTTCGAGGAATTGGGTCGCCCGGTTCCCGACGATGCCGAGCTGCATCGTTTCATTGGTCCGGCCATCATCGAATCGCTGCGACGCAACCATGTGCCGGAGGATGAGCTTGACCGGGCGGTCACCATCTACCGCAGCTACTATGCGGATCGCGCCGTGTTCGATGATCCGAACGAGCCCGGCAACAAAGTTCCCGGCCGCTTGGTGAACGTCGTGTTTCCCGGTATCCGCGAACAGCTGCTCAAGCTGCGTGCCGACGGCTATTATCTGGCGTTGGCCAGCTGCAAGCCCGAGTACCAATGCGTTCCGATCTGTGAGCATTTCCATCTGACCGAGCTGTTGGACGGCATCTATGGCGCATCCAGGGATAACTCTCGTTTGGACAAGGATCAGGTGATTCGGTACTGCTTCGACAAAATCGGTTTTGATGCTGCAGCGGGGGACAAGGCCGTGATGATCGGCGACCGCTACACCGACATCGACGGCGCCCACGCCTGCAATCTGGACGCCATTGGCTGCCGCTGGGGCTACGCTCCGGCCGGTGAGATGGAAGAACACGGTGCCTACGAAATCATCGAGAAGCCCGAGCAGATCGAAGAAGCCGTAAACCGTTATTTCCAAACACACTGAAACACAACGGCGAGGACTTCTTCATGATGGGATGCGATGGAGCCTGCGCCGCGGGCTTCGACCTGGTTTTCATCGGTTTGCCATTGCTGTCGCTGTATGAGATTCCCATGCTGATATGGTTCATTTGGCGAGCATTCCACTGGAAACGAGATGACAAGGATTGGCTGAAAGGCACGGCGATTCTTGCAATTGCGGTGGTCGCTCCGGTGCTCCTTTGGCTGTCGGCTTGGTATGCGTGGACTAGTTGATACAGGCGACCGAATCCTTGTCAAGGATAACTAATCTGACATAACGTACATTATCGGTTAATAGTATGTGGTGATTTTAGCCGAACCAGTAGTATCTAGCTGCGGATTAGCCTCGCCGCAGAGAATCGGCTACTTCGCAACATCATCCTTATTCCGGTGAGAAGCAACGCCCAAACGCTTGTCCATTTCGGTTTCCGAAGCGTTGCGTGCCTGCAGATACATGGCGATGAGTTCCAGCAGCACCAGCACGAATATGATGATTGCTCCGGGCAATTGCGCGTGGTCGTAGAACGCGAGCATGCGAGCATCCATCAGATCCGCTGTAAACGTCAACACGGGAAACGGGATCAGCGCCGCCGCAAACGACATGAAATGCGTTTTCACCATCGACCAGTCGACCGGATCGACCGGCGGTCGCCGGCGTTTCGGCGTGAACAGATGGCCTCGGCTGACCGTTATAGTGATGATGGACACAGCAAAGATGACGGCGACCATCCACAGAACGCCCGGCAACAATCCGACAACAATCCCGTTCACCCGGTCCTCCAATCAGTCATAATAATCACCGCAACATATAAAAACATAAGATGGCAGGCAACAAAAGCAACACATACAACAAAGCGACCTGCCAACCAAAGCCGGCAAGTCGCCAACAACCATACATGTATCAGGCGGTTGCGCGTCGCAAGCGCTGTGCCTCGAGCTTCTTGCACATCCTCATGGCGGTCAGTTCATCAATCGGACGGCCCGTGGCAATCGTCAGCGGCTTGGCCTCAAGATCAACATATTCTTCCTGTTCCAAGGCCGTCTCAATCTGGTGCCACAACGAACCCACCGACACGGCGAACACTGCCTTACCGCTTTGCAACAGTTCGAGCATCTGTTCGCTGGTTGTGCATTCATGTACGTTTTGACCATCGCACATGATGGTCACATTGACCAGCTGATCGGTGCTGCGTTGAGTCAAGAATCCGATGGCCGCCGTCACGTTCTGCAGATTCACACCGGCATCAAGCAACTTCTTGGATACAGCGAGAATCACCACATCCTTAAACGAGTATAGTCGTCGTGAACCGGAGCCATGAGACGGCGTGATGGACGGCTCAACAATCTGCTTGCGTGCCCAATAATCGAGCTGTCGGTACGTGATGCCGGCCACCTTGGAGGCCACAGTGCCACGGTAGCCGCGCTTGATCTCCTCAGTATCGACGTTGGAGAACAACTCCCCCTGAATCGCGTCAGCGTTCAGATTCTGACGGTCCTCAAGCGAAACATGAAGATGCAGCCCGGTCTGTCCCATGGCACTCCCCTAACTCATGCGTGTCTCGCATATGACTCACACTGGTGTAATCACATGATTGCAATTTCTGCAATCAGTCTAACCCCGTGCTGGGTGTGGACTATTGGGAAATAATGGCAGATTTCGTGAAGAACACGAGGCGGAATTTACCGATCATGATTTCGTCGCCGTTCTTCAGCGTCGCCTGATCAACACGCTGACGGTTCACGTAGGTGCCGTTCAGACTTCCTGCGTCAACCACAAAGAACTGACCGTTGACCCTGCGGAACACGGCATGCTGACGGGATACGGTGGAGTCGTCGAGCAGAATATCAGCTCGCGGATCACGGCCGACGGTGATTTCATCCTCGTCAAGCAAGTAACGAGAACCTGAGACCGCTCCCCTGGCGGAAATCAGCAATGCCGTTCCCTCGGACAATCTGGTGATGGTGTCCAGATCCTCTTGAGTCAGCGGTCGATCGCCGGTGGTGGTAATGGGCAGTACATTAATCGCGGGCAGGCCGATAATGGTGGTTTCGCCTGCGCTAGGAATCGGGTTGGTCATAATCCCCTATTCTACCGTCTTTGCATACTGGTTTTGCGTAGCTTCGCGTACTTCGTCGATAATGATGCTGTCAGAAGGCTGTACATTGACGTTGGACCCGTATTTCACCTGGAGCTGAGCGCCCACACCGCCGGCGATATCGACTGCGTTGGACAGTTCCTGCGGATTGCCAATGGCCTTCACCGTGTATGTGGGCTTGATGGTGGTGCCATCCACGATCAAACCTTCCTCGGCGTCCTGAATGTAGGTGGAGGTGATGACGCGCACGTTATTGATGGCGATTACCTCGGCACCGGCATTGCGAAGTTCCTCGATAAGGTTGAACATGATTGAGGCGTCCACTTTAGTCGTCAAGCCTCGTCCGATTCGGATGGTCACGCCTTGACCCTTTGCCGGGAGTCTGCCGGAGATCAAGCCGCTGGTCTCCTCGTTTTGCTTGGCGATCTTACGCGCCTGCTCCTGCTCGTTAGCCGCCGATTTCAGCGAGTTGAGCTGGCTGTTCAACTGGGTTTTACGCTGCTCGAGATTGGAGATTTGCGTATTCGACTCGTTCAGCAGCCTTACCAGTTCACTCTCGTCCATCGTTTCGTACGTGGATTTAGTGTTATTGATCTGGCTCATGTAGGCGAAACCCAACAACGCGCACATCAGAGCGATGAGAATCGAGGATAGTAACCGTGATTTGTTGCTGGCACGGTTGAGATCCTTCCGGGGCTTCTTACGCACCGTGGGAAACGACCCGGTTTCCATCCGGTCGTTGACCTTGTCTTGTGCATGCTGGTCGCGCATTTTCTCCAGCATGTTGTCTGATTGTGCTTTACGTGCCATACGTCAGTACCCTTGTCAGCCTCGGAAGATGAAGCGTCTGATCGCGGACACGTTGGAGAAGATGCGGATGCCGAGTACGACGATGACGGCTGTCTGCAGCTGCGAACCGACGCCGAGCTGGTTGCCGAGGAACACGAGCAGTGTTGCCGTCACCACGTTGGCGAGGAAGGAGATCACAAACACGCGGTCGGAGAAGCTGCGCTCGAAATAGGCTCGCGCGGCACCCAGCAGGGCGTCAAGAGCAGCGACCACCATAATCGGCAGATAAGGCTGCACGATGATCGGAATGTCCGGCTTGACGAACACGCCGATGACGACGCCGATGATTAGTCCCAGAACGGCTGCCATTATTCATTCCTTTCCGCGTACTTCACTTCGCCAGTGACTGCTGCCTCAAGTGTAATCGAATTGGATTTGCTCACCTGCGGGTAGATACCGGCTTCCTTGAAGGAATCGTAAAGACTTGCAAGTTTCTTCTTCCCCATCGCTTCGGCCAAGCGCTCTTATCGCCTATGGCTTCAATGGTATAGGGGCTTTGTATCGCGGTCATGCCGATGAGAATATGCCCGCCGGCCTTGCGTATCGAGGTTTGCGCGCCGAGCCTATTACCGTTGATGGCAATGGCTTCGGCTCCGTTTTGGAACATCAGGGAGACCAGTTGCTGCAGATCCAGATCGGTGATGACTCGGATGTTGGTGGAGGTGCCGACTCTCGTCGAGGAGGATTGATCCGACTGGCTTGCCGCGATTGGATCGGCCAGCGTCATGGTGATTCCTTCGCCTTCGACCACCGTGGCACCATTGACCATTTCGTCTTGGATAAGCGTATCGCTTTTCACGCTGCCGGATATTTTCTTGGACTGTTCGTCAACTTGGGAGCGCAAATTATTGACGTCCGTGGTGAGTTCGTCTATTTGCGAGTTGCGATTCTCCAATTGCGTGGCCAAAGTCTGCCGTACCTGCTTACGCGGATCGGATTGCAACTGTTGCACGAATAGGCTGCAGGCAAAGCCAACGCCGACGCAGATGATGAATACGACGATGCGATTAAACCAGATGGAGAAGGTCGAACGATGCTCATGGACCAGTCGTGAGTCGGAGAACATCGGATCCATCGGACGATTGACAAGATCATCGATGAGCTGAAGCGAATCGTCGTTGGTTTTACGGCGACGTCTGGTGCGGATGGCGGCGGCGTCATCCGGGGAAAGCGCATGATGTGATTCCGCGCCTCGGACTGAGTGGGAGAACACGGCGCGGCGTCGTACCGGCTCATTCTCCTTGGGTACGGGGAATGAGACCGGGGCCGTGGCCTCAAGCGCCATACTTCTCCCCCAGTTCCTTGCGTAGCAATCCGACGCCCTGCTTGGTATAGATATATCCGGCGAGCCAATACATGGCGATGCCCCAGATGCCGGCGGCCAGCGCGGCGATGTAGAGCAAGTGGAAAAACGTACTGGTGCCCAAATCGGCGAAAATCAGACCGACGATGGAAATCATCAGCAGCGCGGTACCGGCCTTGCCCACGAAATGCACGGGCAGCGGACCATAACCGTACTGGGCAAGCCATAGCACCTGAATCGCCATCCACAGATCCCTCAGTCCCACGATAATCAGCATCCACCATGGGATGATGCCGGCGACGCTGAGAGCCAGAATCGAGCAGAAAATGAGCAGTCGGTCGGCGATCGGATCAAGAATCTGACCGATCTTGCTCACTTGGTTGAATCTGCGCGCGATGATGCCGTCAAGTCCGTCTGAAGCCGAGGAAATGGCGATCAGGGCTAGCGCCGCAATCATCTCGTGCTTGGAGATCAGCACGCTGATGAAAGGAATCGAGATGATTCGCAGCGCGCTGATCAAATTGGGCACAGTGAAATAGATGTCACGTGCTTCCGGACTGTATCTGGCGTTGACTTTCTGGTTGGTCATATCGACTAACAGTCTACATGCGGGAGGCTTGCAGAGCGGTAACGATGATGCCGCGTGCACCGACTTCGTACAAATCATCCATCAGCTGGTTGACCTTGGCCTTGGGAACCATGACTCGCACGGCGTTCCACTGTTTGTCGTGCAGCGGGGAGATCGTCGGGCTTTCAAAGCCAGGGGTCACGGCCACGGCGGCGGCGACCTTGCTGATCGGAATGTCATAGTCCATCAGCACATACTGATGCGCAGTGAGCACGCCTTGCAGACGGCGGGTCAGCACGGCCAGACGTGGGTCCTGCTCGTTCAGACGCGGCGAACGAATCAGGCAAGCTTCGGAGTGCATGAGCGGTTCGGCAAACACGCGCAGGCCGGCGTTGCGCAGGGTGGTACCGGTGGAGACCACGTCGGCGATGAGATCGGCCACGCCCAGCTGCACGGAGGATTCGACCGCACCGTCCAGATGGATGGTCTCGGCCTGGATGCCGTGCTCGACCAGATAGTCGTGTACGAGCTTATCGAATGTGGTGGCCACGCGCTTGCCCTGAACATCCTCCAGGGTGGTGATCGGGGATTCGTTCGGTGCGGCGAAACGGAAGGTCGAGGCACCAAAGCCGAGCGGCATGTGCTCGAGCGCGGCGGTACCGGAGTTCTTGAGTAGATCCTGGCCGGTGATGCCGACGTCGATGGCGCCGCGGCCCACGTATACGGCGATATCGAGCGGACGCAGGTAGAACAACTCGATGCCATTGTCGGGATCTTGCACGACCAGCTGGCGAGGGTTGGTGCGCAGACGGTAGCCGGCCTCGGCCAGCATGTTCCACGCGGGTTCGGATAGCATGCCCTTGTTGGGCACTGCGATTCTCAGCATTTGCGTTCCTCTCACAGGTGCTTGTAGACGTCTTCGAGCGTCAGGCCGTGCTTGATCATCATGACCTGGACGTGGTAGAGCAGCTGGCTCATCTCCTCGGCGGTGCGGTCCGCACCCTCGTATTCGGCGGCCATCCAGGTCTCGCCGGCCTCTTCGATGATCTTCTTGCCGATGAAGTGGGTGCCCTTGTCGAGCTCGTCGACAGTCAGGGAGCCTTCGGGGCGGGTCTGGGCCTTTTCGGACAGTTCGGCGAACAGGGATTCAAACGTCTTCATGTGATTCAGATTCTTTTCTTGCGGTTATGGATGAAAGGTGGATTGCGGTTCAGGCTTGGAGCTCAGGCCTTGAACGCGGCCTCGGCCTTGGTGCGGATGTCGTCGATGGCTTGGGCGGGATTCTCGGCGCCGTACACGGCGGAACCGGCAACGAGCACGTCGGCGCCGGCCTCGGCCACGATGTGCGCGGTCTTGGGGCTCACACCGCCATCGACCTGGATGCGGGTCTTCAAGCCACGGCGGGTGATCTCATCGCGCAGGCGGCGGACCTTGGCCATCTGGTTGTCGAGGAACTTCTGGCCGCCGAAGCCGGGCTCAACGGTCATGATGAGGACCATGTCGAACTCGTCGAGGATATCGAAGATCGGCTCGACCGGTTCGGCCGGACGCACGGCGAAGCAGGCCTTGCAGCCCATCTCGCGCAGCTGTCGGGCCAGACGCACAGGGGCGTGGGTGGCACCCATGTGGAAGGAGACGGAGGCGGCGCCGAGCTTGGCGTATTCGGGAGCCCAACGATCCGGGTCCTCGATCATGAGGTGCACGTCGACCGGCAGATCGGTGACCTGACAGATGCGGCCGACGATCGGCTCGCCCAGGGTCAGGTTCGGCACGAAATGATGATCCATGACATCGACGTGGACCAAGTCGGCGTTGGCGATGGCCTTGAGATCACGTTCGAGGTTGCAGAAGTCAGCGGACAGGATGCTGGGTGCGATTGCGATATTGCTCATGGTTTCCTACCTTATCTGTGCAATGGGACTTGGAGCCCCGTGTTTCGCGCTGTTTCGGCGCTGTTTATCGTGGTGTCACTTAGTGCGATTGGTTTGCTTTTTCTGGCGAAGTTGTTCCTCTTCGATGCTCTGGCGTTCGAGCTCGTCGGCGGTGACCGCCGCAAGCCCGCGCGCCTGCGCCTTGGGGTCCGGACCGTACTGGTAGAGCACGACGAACAGGATGCAGCCGAGCACGAAGACGATGATCGCGGTCCACACGTTGGTCCTCAGGCCCAGGATCACCGTGGAATAGTTGATGCGCACGTTCTCGATCCAGGTGCGGCCCAGGCCGTACCACATCAGGTACATGGCGAACTGCTGGCCGGCCTTGAGCCGGTCGGCAAGCTTGTGGCCGAGGTAGATGATGAGCGCGGCGCCAATGAGGTTCCAGATCATCTCGTACAGGAACGTCGGGTGGAACAGCGTGGTCCTGTAGTCCGGGCATTGCGCGCCGGAATAGCAGATTTCGGATTTGCCGATGGCGTCCGCGTCGTTGAGCTTCAGGCCCCACGGCAACGTGGTGGGCCAGCCGTAGAGCTCCTGGTTGAACCAGTTGCCGAGTCGGCCGATGGCCTGGGCCACGGGCAGCGCGGGGGCGATGGCATCGGCGAAGATCGCGAACGGATAGTGCTTGTGACGGCACCACAGGAACGCCACCAAGGTGCCGACGGAGATGCCGCCGAAGATGGCCATGCCGCCTTCCCACACCTTGAGGATGTTGACCAAGTTGCCGGTGGGCGGGAAGTAGTCGGCCGGCGTGGTGATGCAGTGGTAAAGGCGCGCGCCCACCAGTGCGCAGGGCACGGTGACGAGCGTGGTATCGAGAATCTGGTCGAAGGTGCCGCCGTACCGCTTCCAACGTGTGGCGAGGATCCATACGGCCACGCAGATGCCGATCAGGATGCAGATCGCGTACATGTGGATAGTGAACGGGCCGATCTCGAACTTGGAGAAGGTCGGCGAGGGAATATAAGCCAGATTCATCGTGCCTCTACTTGCTGGTGCTCATGGTGTGTGTCCACGCGCGGTTGTGCTTGACGCTCTGTGACTACCTACCGTGTCACGGCACAACCCGCGTGAGGCGCACCGGGTGTTTACCGGGCGTTGTGGATGCCTTCGGCCAGTTCCTCGCTCTTGGCGGCGAGCAGCTTCAAGCCTTCCTTCGGGTCGCGTGCGGTCTTGTTGTCGTCCGCGAGCAGGGTGTGCACGAGCGCGGAGCCGACGATGACGCCGTCCGCGTAGGAGCCGACCTTGGCGCCCTGTTCGGCGGTGGACACGCCGATGCCCACGCACACGTTCTCGGCACCGGCCTGACGGGTACGTTCCACGAGGAGTTCGGGCGAGGCGTCGATGGTGGCGCGTTCGCCGGTGACGCCCATGCGGGCGGCCGCGTACACGAAGCCACGTGCGTTGCGGGCCACGGTTTCGAGGCGCTCGGTGGACGAGTCCGGGGAGACCAGGAAGATGCGGTCGAGTCCGTGGCGGTCGGAGGCTTCGATCCACTCCCCCGCCTCGTCCGGGATAAGGTCCGGGGTGATGAGACCGGCGCCGCCGGCGTTCTCGAAGTCGCGGGCGAAACGCTCGACGCCGTAGTGGTACACGAGGTTCCAGTAGCTCATGATGAGCGGCACGCCGCCGGCGTTGGCCACGGTTTCGACGGCCTCGAACACGCGCTTGATGGTCTCGCCGTTGTTCAGGGCGATGGAGGCGGCAGCCTGGATGACCGGGCCGTCCATGACCGGGTCGGAGTACGGCAGGCCGATTTCCACGGCGTCGACGCCGTGCTCGACCATCGTCCTGAAGGCGTCAAGCGAGACGTCCGGGTTAGGGAAGCCGTAGGGCAGGTAGCCGATGAAGGCGGGCTTGTTCTCGGCCTTGAACTTGGTGAACATAGCGCCCGACTTGCTGGGCTTGTGGCTGATGCCCAGCGGCTGGCCGGACGGCGTGGTTGCTTCGTTGGTCATAATCAAAAATCTCCTCTTCTTGTTCAGGCGACAGTATTGCCGTGGGCGCCGGTCACATCGAGCGCGGCGGCCTGGTCGTCGGTCAGGTAGCCGAACCACTTGCCGGCGGTGGCCATGTCCTTGTCGCCTCGGCCGGAGATGTTCACGATCATCACGGCCTTGTCATAGCCCTTGGCCTTCAGATCGGCGGCGGCCTTGTACGCGCCGGCCACGGCGTGCGAGCTTTCGATGGCGGGGATGATGCCCTCGGTCTGGCTCAGGTCGCGGAAGGCGTTCATGGCCTCCTCGTCGGTGGCCCAGCTGTAGTTCACGCGGCCGATGTCCTTGAGCCATGCGTGCTCGGGGCCCACGGAAGCGTAGTCGAGGCCTGCGGAGATCGAGTAGGTGTCGAGCGTCTGGCCTTCGTCGGTTTCCAGCAGGTAGCTCTTGGCGCCCTGGAACATGCCGAGCTGGCCGGTGCCGGGGGCGAAGCGGATGGCGTGCTTGCCGGATTCGGGGCCGTTGCCGCCGGCTTCGTAGCCGTAGAGGTTCACGCGCTCGTCGTCCAGGAAGGCGTTCATCACGCCGATGGCGTTGGAGCCGCCGCCCACGCAGGCGCAGATCGCGTCCGGATGGTCGATGCCGTACCAGTCCTGGAGCTGCTGCTTGGCCTCCTCGCCGATGATCTTCTGGAAGTCGCGCACCATGGCCGGGAACGGGTGCGGGCCCGCGACGGTGCCGAGCAGGTAGTGCGTGTCCTTGACGTTGGTGACCCAGTCGCGCAGGGCTTCGTTGATGGCGTCCTTCAGGATCTTGTCGCCAAGGGTCACCTCGACCACTTCGGCGCCGAGCATACGCATGCGGGCCACGTTGAGGGCCTGACGGCGGGCGTCGATCTGGCCCATGTAGATGCGGCACTTGAGGCCGAGCATGGCGCACACGGTGGCGGTGGCCACGCCGTGCTGGCCGGCGCCGGTCTCGGCGATCACGCGGGTCTTGCCCATGCGCTTGACGAGCAGGGCCTGGCCGAGCGCGTTGTTGATCTTGTGCGCGCCGGTGTGGTTCAAGTCCTCACGCTTGAGGAAGATACGGGCGTCGAGACCGGTCTTCTCTTTGACAAGTGCGGAGAAGCGCGGGGCTTCGGTCAGCGGGCTCGGGCGGCCCACGTAACGCTGCTGGAGCGTCATGAATTCCTTGTGGAATTCGGGGTCGGCCTTGGCTTGCGTGTACACGCGCTCAAGCTCGTCGAGGGCGGTGATGAGGGCCTCGGGCACATAGCGGCCACCGAACTGGCCCCAATACGGTCCCTGATGTTCGCTGAGCGGGGTCGTTTCGGATGCTTTCACTTGTGCTCCTGCCTTTACTAGTCGTTCCACTGCAAGTTCATGATTGTCGGCGGTGGCCACGCCCTCGCCGACCAGTACCGCGTCCGCTCCCGCGCGGGCGTAGTCTTCGACCTCGACCGCGCCGAATACGCCGGATTCCGCCACCTTGATGACGTCATCGGGCAGATCGGCCGCGAGTTCGTTGTATTTGTTCACGTCCACCTTGAGGTTCTTCAGGTTGCGCGCGTTGATGCCGATCACCTTGGCACCGGCCTTGCGGGCGCGTTCGATCTCTTCGCGGGTGTGCGTCTCCACCAGCACGGTCATGCCGAGCTCGTGCGCCAGGTCGAGCAGGTGCTTGAGCTGGGCGTCGTCCAATGCGGCGACGATGAGCAGCACCAGGTCGGCGCCGTGGGCGCGGGCCTCGAAGATCTGGTAGTCGGTGACGATGAAGTCCTTGCGCAGCACTGGAATGTGCACGGCGGCGCGGACCTTGTCGAAATCGTCAAGGCTGCCGAGGAATTTGCGGCCTTCGGTGAGCACGGAGATGGCGCTTGCGCCGCCCTTCTCGTACTCGCGGGCCAGCGCGGCCGGGTCCGGGATGTCGGACAGGTGGCCCTTGGACGGAGACGCGCGCTTGATCTCGGCGATCACGGGGATGCCGTCGGCGCGCTTAAGCCATCGTGTCGCGTCAATCGGAGCCGGGGCCGCCAGCGCGGCCTTCTTCACATCCTCAAGCGATACGGTGAGCTCACGGGTGCGCTGATCCTCCAGCGCTCCCGCCACCAGTTCGTCCAAAACCGACATGGTCCTCCCTTTGTTGGTGTTCGGTCATGCGCCACTCTAGGTCACGTCCTGTCCCGATTGCCGAACCCGTCCTACATTTTGGGCTTTCGCAGGCGATTCCAGCTTAGGCAGAACATTGGCATAAACTGGCACGCATGTACAGACGTTTCGCGCTCGACTTGGAATGGGACGCCGTGGCTGGACCGCACAATCGACGGCGCATCCTTGCTCGCCGGCGTGCGGAACTCAGGCACTGCGTTATCCCGCCGCTTGCAATTTCACGAGGTCGCCCCGCTGCAGGGCGACGGCAAACGCCTGATTCAGCCGTTGGATTCGACCGAGCCCATGCGCCTGTTTTGACGGAACATCTTTGACGAGAGATCGTCACTGAATCATTGTTTGCTATATATGTATCACAGTGTCATAACTATGAAATCATATTGTGGAATTGTGGTATATGAAGTTCGCATGACAACGATGTCACCGTTGGTAGGTGGACCAGTAGGTGCCGTTGCTGCCGGTGGTGGTGCTGAACTGCCGATGTGATTCAGTCCACCAGCCCGCGCAGCAGCGCGATTTCGTCGCGGTGCGTGGTCGGCGTCTGCTCCTTGGTTTCGAGAATCATCGGGAGCTTGGCCATGGTCGGATCGTTGACCAGTCGCGTGAAGAACGGGATGCCGAGCTGCCCTTCGCCGATGTTGGCGTGACGGTCCTTATGCGAGCCGAGGCCGAACTGCGAATCGTTCACATGAATCGCCTTGACCCTGGCCAAGCCGATCACCTCATCCAACTGGCGCATCACACCGTCGTAGTCGTGCACCAAATCGTAGCCGGCATCCAACACATGGCAGGTGTCGAACGTGACGCCGACGTTCGCCTTGTTCTCCACGCCGTTCATGATCGTGGCGAGCTCCTCGAAGTTGCGCCCGCATTCCGTGCCTTTGCCGGCCATGGTCTCCAGAAGCACCATGACGCCGGTCGTACGCTCGAACACCTGATTCAGTCCCTCGCTGATCAGCCGGCAGCCGGTCTCGGTGCCTTGGCCCACATGCGCGCCGGGATGAATATTGATATACACCTCCTGGCCGGCCTCGCGGATGGCGGTCAGCAGCTCGATGTCCTCGGCCAACGCCTCGATCGCGAATGTGCGCTTGGCCTCATCCTTGCCGGCTAGATTGTAGACGTACGGCGCATGGACGACCAACGGCCCATAGCCCTCAGCCTTCAGACGCGCACCGAACGCCGCCGCGCCGGCCGGGTCGAGCGCCTTCGAACGCTTGCCGTACGGGGAACGCGGGAAGAACGCGAACGCGGTACCGCCCTCCTCATGGGAACGTTCCAGCAGCGCATTCCATCCGCCGGCCGTCGACAGATGCGATCCGATATACAGTTCCATCATTCCAAACTCCTCGTGTTCCACTCGCTGTTCGTGTTACCGCTATCATATGGTAGGCGGCATCGAGCGCCGCCCGCACAACCGACACGAGACACAACTGTTCACCCGACCAAAGGAGACCCGAGCATGGCGGCAGCCGGCACACCCAAGGACGATACCGGCCTTGAACGGAAGATGGAGTCGCGTCACCTGACGATGATCTCCCTGGGCGGCGTGATCGGCACCGGCCTGTTCGTCAGCTCCGGCTACGCGATTCATCAGGCGGGACCGTTGGGCGCGATCCTCGCTTACGCGGCCGGCTCCCTGCTCGTCTACTGCGTGATGGTGTCGTTGGGCGAGCTGTCCGTGGCCATGCCGTACGCCGGCAGCTTCCACATGTATGCGAAGCGGTTCATCGGCCCCGGCACCGCGTTCACCATTGCTATCCTGTATTGGCTGAACTGGGCGGTGGCGCTCGCATCGGAGTTCACGGCGGCCGGGCTGCTGATGCAGCGATGGTTTCCTCATTCGCCGTCCTGGGTGTGGTCGGCCGTGTTCATTGTGGTGGTGTTCGCGCATGGTATGGTCGCTGGCCAAGGAGCGGCTGATTCCCGCGCGATTCGCCAAGACGAATTTCCGTGGTGTGCCGGTGTGGGCCGTGCTGTTCAGCATGGCGGGTTCGCTGCTGGCGCTGCTGTCTTCCGTGCTCGCCGCCTCGACCGTGTAATTTGGTGTTGGTCGCAGTATCCGGTTTGGCGACGCTGGTGGTGTGGTTCTCCGTGTGCGTGTGCCATATCCGTTTCCGGCGTGAATGGGCGAGGGACGGGCACAGCGCCGATGAGCTCGACTACCGTGCGCCCGGTTTCCCGGTGCTGCCGTGGCTGGCCATCGTGATGTGCATCGGCGCGCTGGTGCTCGTGGTGCTCGATGAGACGCAACGTTCGACCCTGATTGCATGATTCCGTTCGTCGCCTGCTGTTATGCGGTCTATTACGCCCTCGAACGGCAGCTCAAACGCGAAAAGAGCGCCTAACTCGGTTTCGAGGGCTGATTCGGCGTTCGCCGGAGGTCTACTTGCGTTTCAAGGGGCTGATGCCCAAGTAGACAAGGCTCTGAAATGGCGTTATGTCGTTGCCACAAAGCCGTTTATACTCGCGGTTCGGCGTTTGAGCAGCCCCTCGAAAGCCAAGTAGATGTCCCCACCGGACGAAATCAGCCCCTTGAAAGCCAAGAGCCCCACTTTTTCGGCGAATTACGTCTTATATCAGGTCGTACGGCATCTGATGCTTGACCATCCAGAAGATGCCGAGGCCGATGAACACCAGCAGATTGAATCCGCCGCTATGCCACCACACCACGGCGATCAGCGTCGCCATGCGCGCCACATAGAACGCCGCACGCCGCCAGCCTTCTCGCGGCCGGGTTTCCACTGTCATATGCGTGAAGCTGCCGCCGAGCGTACAGCCGCCGCGCAACCATGGCACCACGCCCTCGAAGAGGATGAGCGCCGCCAGGAAGAGGATCGAACCGGTCCAGTCGAACGGTTCCATCGACTGCCATGAGCCGTTGGAGCCCGAGGGCAGGTTTGAGCGGACGATCATGACGAACAGATGCGTCGGCATCACGGCGAACCCGATCAGCGTCATGTCGATGATGAACGTGATCAGCCGCCTTATGAAGCCGGGTGTGGTGGGTCGGCGTCGTATCGGCGACCCGCGCCGGAATCAGGCGCAGCGAGAACATGGCCAGCGCGAACCCGATCAGCGCGCCGGTTGTGTTCCACAGGAGATCGTCCACGTCGAACAGACGGTAGGCGCACGGGAACACGCCCATGAGGCCGGTCAGCTGCATCGTCTCCAGAAACAGCGATGTGGCGAACGACAGTACTGCGGTAACCGGCAGCGGCCAACGCCATATGCGGCCCATGATGAAGCCCAACGGCAGGAAGAACACGATATTAAACGCGATTTGCAGTACGGCGGTGAGACCATCGGTACGGATGTCACCGATGAACTGCAGCGGGTTGAGCTGCGGTGTCAGATGGTGCGCGGCGCAATAGGCCGCCGCATCGGCCGGCATCGGATACAGTGTGAAGCACAGCAGGCCGAGCAGGTACAGCACCGTGCCATACGCCACTATGGCCGACGACAGTCGGATGCGATTGTCGCGGTGATACAGCAACGCCAGCACCGGCACAGTCAGCAGCATGGACACAAACGGCCACAATGCCAGCGCGAACGCAAACGGTTCGGAAAAGTTCTTAAGAAATCCCATCTTCAATGCTCCCTGCTTCGGTCCGCTCCATTCGGTTTCGGACCATGACTCTCGACTTCTGATTCCAAGGTACGGAACATGACGGCATGCGGGTATCGGCCATGAGAGCGAAATCATTGGGATGAAAGGCGATTCGTATCATTCGCATGGATGAGGAAGATGCACCAGTTGTGACTGACAATTGCGGCCTGCGAACCGGCAGGATGAATGGGACTGACCCAACTGGCCCGTCTCATCTTGTAGGGTGTTTCGTGCTCTTGTAGGCAGATGATTCCAATGGCGATGATCGGAATACCGCCATTGCAATGACCTCTCGCCAAGGCCAGCTACCTACAAGATGCTGAATCTGCCTACAAGATGAATTCGCCGGTGAACCATGCCGGCATCACCGCTTCGAGGTAAGGACGCATCACGTTCACGAGCCGAAATTCGCGAGCGTAGTTCATGAGTTTGACCAAGTCAGTGTGCGCGGATCTCATGTAATTCTGGAAGGCGGATTGCAAATCTTGCGGATCCACTGTGCTGCGGGAGCGGAACAAATCGCAAATGGTTCGTTCCAAATCATAAACGCGAACCGTATGCCCGAACATAGTGATAGCCGACGCCAGGCCAATTGTAAAGCGATTGTCGGCCACCTTTCTCACTGTTACGTCTTCATTCTTGAGACGAGCCGTACCTGATGATTGCGGTAAGGTAATCGTCGGTGTCAGGGGGGCTCGCCCCCTCTCCAAGCAAGAACAACGCAGTTTCATGCGAAAAAATGGCTTTCGGATATCGATACTGCAATTCGAACAGCGGATCGGACTCCGCATTCGGTGAAACATATAAGCCCTTTGCCGCTTTCTCAAGCTTGGCTTCACGCACGAATCGCGAAATCTCCGTGCGGGAAACTCCTCGACGCTCCATTTCCGATACCGGAAGATATCCCATATGCTCCTTCAATACGCTTTCCGCTTCTGTCGCTCTAGTGGACATGGGCATTCCTTCAGGTGTTGCGGAGCTCGGAGAGTTGCCTGAAGAAAAGTTTTGCTATCGCCTAACCTAATGCGTTATTCGACTCCAACCGTTGCTCGACTTCGAAATGCTCGAATACTATGAGCGAGTTGTCGTTCAACGGAAAGATTGGGTTGGCGAATTCATCGCGGTATTCCGCCGAATTCCAGAAAGATTCGTGTGCGCTCCGCCATTGGGCCGCCGTGACGTCGCCTTCACCCTCATCGATGGCGTACCGGTCAGTGACTTTTCCGAGCGGAATCACGTCAACCGCAGTGGTGACGAGTACGGCTACGGGTCGTTCATCGGAATCCACCAACACCGAATGCGCGCCAACGCACGGCAGCGGTTCGACCTCTTCCTCATATTCAATCATCAGCGCAGCGGTGGCGGTTTTTACGCCGTCCAGAATGAGCTTCACCAAGCGATCGCGTTCAGGCCCAGGAAACATAAACTCCGCTTTGGGCAAATCACTGGTTTCAAATGCCGTATTGACGCTCATGCAATGCTCCAGATCGTCTTTATGTTCAATTGTGCTGTGCTTTTCTTACTCCCATCATAATAGCCCGAATTCCATGAGTTTCCGGCGCTGATTCAGTGGCCTCCATTACGGTCAATACAACCTGATGCCAAGCAATCACATGACAACAAGTGACACTGTACTCACGAACCGGCCTACTATGGGCGGCATGACGATTCGTATTGTTCCGATTGAGCCGCCATGGTTTGAGGAAAAGGCCCAAGTTCAGTCGTGCACGTGGCGCGAACTCAATCAGGGGCATATTCCGCAGGGAATCGTGGATGCGATCACTCCCGAATTCGCGCTCAAACTGACGCGCAGTCACGCCAAAGACCCCAATCAGGTCGTATTGGTCGCTTTGGAGAACAACCACGTGATTGGTTTTGCTGAGCTTCTGCAAACGCCACGTTCGCCAATCAAACGGTCCGAGGCTGCGGAACTGGCTTCGCTATATGTGCTGGAATCTTGCCATCGTCATGGTGTTGGCCGTGCTTTGGTTGAGGCAGGCCAACGCGCCATCGGCAACGATCGGCTCGCCTTGTGGGTCGCCGGATTCAACACCAACGCCCAAGGTTTCTACCGTCACATCGGCTTCCATGAGACCGGCCTGACTCAAACCGAAGACATGGGCCCGGAACTCGAAATGATCAACTACTCTGACGGCGTATTCCAGTGAGCAGCCCGACCTCCCACACGCGTCCGGCGCTACCATGAAGCCATGTCTTTGAACAGTGAGCAACGCGCGGCGACTATCCGCGAATTTCAGGAGAACATGAGCCGGCTGGGTCTGACCGCCGAACGGCGGCAAGGATTTTGGCGTCAGCGGCAGCAGAGTGGAGCAAATCATCACCCTCAAGTCGGGCGTGCTGGAGTATCCGTGGATTATCCGCGCCTATCTGCTGAGCAGAGCTGAGACACAGGGCGTGGAACTCACGCCGTTCATGGCGTTACGCGGAAATCCGCACGATTATTGGTTCCTCGACGGCGACTCTATCGACCGAGGCGAAATCGATTAAAACCGATTGATAATCGGCCATTTACACGCAAGAGGCGCCGTCAATCGCCTCGCGCATAGAGGCCATCGCTCTCCATGCAGGTGGCGATGCGTGTGTAGTATTCCGTCTTGTCCTCATGGTCGATACGTGCGCCGCAATGCTGCTGCACCGCAAGACTTGCCGGATTGGTTTTGTGGACACTCAGGTAAGCCTCCTCGATGCCGAGCTCGCGGGCCTTGGCGAGCGTGAGCTTGAGCCCGGCGGTCGCGTAGCCGTGGCCGCGGTATTCGCGGGCGATACCGTAGCCGATGTGGCCCGGACCGTTGCGTAGGAAGTCGGTGAGCCGGTGACGCAGGTTGAAGATGCCCACATAGTCGCCCTCATCGTTGACGAGAATGTATTTGGTGGCTGGCACCCAGCCGTCCGGCAGGCCGACGCCAAACGACTCATCACGCAACCCTCGCACGTATGCGGCGAATTGTTCACGGTCCATGCCAGCCGCCGGGTTCTCGAATCCCGTCTCTTCCGCCGGGAATTTCGCGAACAAGTCAAACGCGCGTTCCTGGTCCGCCAGCCATGTCTCAATCAGCCGCATTGGTCATACTCCTCCTGTTGACACAGCAGACCACACTACTACTGTGCTCGACCAACGGCCGCAAGCCTTATCTAGGGTGTGTTTACAGATAGGCAGCAAGTGTCTGCCAATGCGTTTATCGCAGGATATACCAGGTTACTTTCCCCGATACACGGCAGCGACGCCGAAGACAAATTGTATGATGAACAATCCCAGCAGGAAGATCAGAGCTCCTGGCCGGTACATGCGGTAGAAGTCGACCATATCCGGCTGCGCCAAAGGCGCTGCCATGATATACACCAGCGCAGCGAACACGGCGCCGAGCGCGGAAACAACCAAGAACGCGCCTACGGCAAAACGCAGCAGGCCACGATCCGAGGTCCTCCGGCGCAGACCACGGCATCCCACGAAGACGAATACCGAGATCAGCAGGTAGAACAGCAGCCCGTACGTGGGCAGCATGTCGATAATCAGCAGATCGTTCATGGCATATCCTTTCGTGGCGCAATCCCATTCAACCTGCGCATGGCCAAAAGCGCAACATCGTGTCAAGTAATCGCATGATAGCAGGTTTTGTCCGGCTGCGACCGTGGCCACGATGAGCGGCATGGGACATGATGACATGACCGGGGCTGCGGCGCGGTCGATCCGTATCGCCCGTATTGGACAATGATCCGTTCGCCCTGGATGCGATGTGCGCGATGATCTCGGCCGTATCCAAGGACTTCCATGTCATGTGGGGCACGGGTTCGCCCGCGGTGGCGATCGAGCATTGCCATAACCCGCATACCAGGCCGGACGTGCCGGTGTCGGATCCTAAGGAATCTGTTGGTGTCGCTGCAGCTCATTGCCATTCCCACTGAAGAGATGATTGGCGAAAACGATACTCACTACCTATTCATTAGGCTTCAGCTCGTGTTCGAGCACAAGTTTCATCTTGCTGTTATCCATCAACCATGCGTGTAGGTCTCGGTCCAGGATCATCGCCAGAGCGAAGCACGCCTGCGTCGCATTCTCCAATGCAATCCGTCGATTCTCACCCGGCAGAGGTATGCCGTTGACAAGCGGCTCATGGTGAGCGACCCGATTACGCAGGGCATGCACTGTTTTTACGATATCCAGCGCGTACTTTCTCGTCCAGCGTTCTTCCACTGCACGGGCATACTGGCGCCCATTGGAGAATGTCTTATCGAGTCCTTTGCGCCATAAATCGTTCTCATAATCTGCACGGCGCTGGTCTGGCCACTTCGTGTGGATTGTTCCGCCGTCTTCCAAGAGATTGCGCCAAAATCCGAATGTCAATGACGCTATGAGATGGCCATGCGTATGATTTTTTCGCTGGTGCGGGGTGAGATGGTTCCACGCTTCACGAATCTGGTACTGGGTTCGGTCATCGAATTGTAGCCCTGCCATATACCAGTCTTCAGTGCCATTCTGCTCCAGAGCGAGGAGGGAGAGTTGCCGGTCCATGCGGTTGCGCAGAGCGACCTCGAGGATGGCGATGTCGCCCATACAGGCGCTGGCCATGTCGTGATCCCACAGGTACAGCTCTAGCGCTGGGCATGAACGTCTTTGAGCCTCATAATTGTAGGTGGCAAGCCGTTCATCGGTAATGCACGCGCGCAGCGCCTTCTCCCGCGGACTTCCTTTCCTTGGAGTCCGTGAGAGGAAATCAGTTGTTGAATTTGACTGTCGGCTCATGGCTCATTATGATATATCAAGAATTCCCCCAAAGGGCCTCTCCGGACGTCTTCGACTCAGCCGTGATGCACTGGGGGTTTCTTTTTTATCTGGATAATCGGGGCTTGGTTGGTCTGGGCTCTTCTTCAGGACAATCGCATATGTTTCGGGAGTGCTCAGCTTTCAGACGAGGCATTCGAAGAAATGCCATTCCGAGGAATCGGCATCATGGATGATGATCAGCGTGCCGCCCTCGTTGGTTATCTCCTTATGAGGCCGGTCGTAGAGCGCATCGAGCTGTGTTCCCAGGTTCAATCGCAGGGTCGCATCCGCTTCCTTGATTATGCGGATGTTCTCCTGGGGCAGTTGGCCACTGGAGTAATCCCTGCCGTCCAGAATGGTGCCGTCGACTTGTTCTGGGTCAGCGGCGACCTTCACGTACCGGTATCCGTCCCCATGAAAGCTTTCCTCGTCCTTGCTGACGATTGCCCGCGCATCCTCGGAAAATGAGATCGAGAACGTCTGCGACAGATTCGAAACCGGACTATAGCCCTAGTATCGAGTCCATCCGAACCATACTCCCGCCACTACCAACGCCGCGATGCCCAAAGCGATGATCGTTCCGGCCCGGCCACCGGCGGAAGGTTCACCTTTCCATACGCGGTTTCCCATCGTCGGCCTCCTAGCCTTAGCCGTAGGGTCTGCTAGATCAAAGTGTGTATTACTGATTAGCGTGAGGTCGCCGCCACTACGTGAGCGGTCGAAAACCTCATGCCACCCGGCAAATCCGAGAAGCGGTCGGAGAACTATTCGAAGCCGTCAGCTAATCCAGTGTTGAACGTACGCGACGACACCCAGAAACGCTCCTATACCCGCTCCGAGGAAGACGAATCCCCATCCCAACCAGTCAGCAAATCGATTGACCGGGGATTTCGCAAAGCCCTCCATCACCGAATTCGTTCCAGTCGAGCCCTTCCCTGATTCATGGTTGTCCTCCTCGGCATCCCTACATAAAACCCGTTAGTCCAATTCAACTATATCTGTTTTTCGCCAGCTACAGGAGAGAATCGACTATAACTGATTTCCATGCGCTTCTTCAGAGAAGACAAGTCTGTTGGACACTTTGATGGACTAAAGGCCAGAACACAATGGCGCTAGATGGGACAAAAGGTACATTGGTCCTATGGCTAAGCGCAAACATATCGGCACCGTAATTCTCACGATACTGGTCGCGGCTCTGCTGGCGTCGGGCGTTTCCGGCTGGCTGTTCTGGCAGTCGGTACAACGGGTGATCGGCGAGGCGCAGCAGGCGGGCGAATATGCGGCTGAAGCACAGCAATCCGTCGGGCAGGGCGACTTCAAGCAGGCGCTTGAGCAGATGGACAGCGCTGGCAGTCACATCGTCGCGGCGCGAGACGAAACCCAGGGCATGCTATGGCAGGCCGCCGAATACGTGCTGTATTACGGTTCGGACGTGAAGGCGGTGCGCGGCATGCTGGATGCGGCCGCCGACGCCGCGACCAACGCCCTGCCCAAAATCGACAGTGCCGCGCAGGGCACGTTGGTGGACTTCAATATCGAAGAGCTGCTGTCCGGCATGAACTTCTCCGACGGCACGCTTTCCATTCCCAAAATCGCTTCCATCAAGCAGGACCTGTCCGACGCCGGTGCGGTCTTGAAGCGCGTCAAGACGTCGATTCATGCGCTGCCGCAACCCCGCACGGAACAGATCACCGAAATGGTCAACCAGGGCAAGCAGGTAGTGGACCAAATCGATGAGACTTTCGACACCTTGAACACCATCGTCGAAAAGATTCCGGGCTGACGTTGGTTCGTTCTTGTCGTATATTGGCGTAACCTCCGCATAAGGCTAGTCCATACAAATTTATGTTTAAATTTGGGATAGGAGGTGCCAATATGCCGACACGCACACCAATCCCGGTCAGTCGGGCGATGCGTCAGATATCCGCCAACCTCGATTTGGCGCGCAGACAACAGCGCATTCCCGTAGCCTTGCTGGCCGAGCGGGCTGGATTATCCATGCCAACGGTCACCAAAATGCTGCGTACGGGTAATGGCAGCTTTGAGAACTTCCTCCGCATTGCTCGTCTGCTTGGACTGCTGGACGGCGTACAGCAAGCGACGGACCCTCTTAACACAGATATCGGCAAATTACGCGCCGACGAAGACACTCCAAAACGTATTCGATAGTACAGCAGGAGGCGCAACACATCATGGAAGCAATCGTCACCCTGCAGTTCAACGGCACAGACGTCACCGTCGGGAAATTATTCACCAGTATCAGGCGCGGCATCGAATCGGCACATTTCACATACGATACGGCCTATATGCGCTCTTCAAACGCAGTATCCCTCTGTCCAGAGATGCCCCTCTCCCCCCGGAACGTTCCCGGCCGAGCATAATGCGATGCATCGCATCTTTCAAGACTGCATGCCGGATCGTTGGGGCAGGAACCTCATGCTTCGTGCAGAACATCAAGATGCTCGTTCGGAGCATCGCACAGCACGCACACTATTTGAGGGAGATCTCTTGCTATCCGTCAACGATGAGACCCGACAAGGCGCATTGCGCTTCTGGAACAACGACGGTGACGCGCTAGCTCCCAGTGAGACCGGCGGTCCAAGAGAAGTGACCATTCAGTCCCGCATCCATAGCAATGATGAGCAGCTGCTTTGAATCCGGCATTGCGCGGCTTCGCGAAGCAAACGCACAATGACTTCACATTCCCGCCTTGCACCAGCTGGCTGCAATCTGCGTATGGTCATGTATCTGTAGGCCGGCACGAATGCGGCTGATGGGTGCGGCGAATCGTGACATTGCTTATTACCCATTCGCCCCTTCAGTCGTACCATTCGGGTCGTCGCAGTTCCAGGAATGGCCGCTGTTTGCGCGCTGCTGCGGTCTGTGTGAGATCGATGTCGGCGATAATCAACTGTTCTTGGTCGTCGGCCTTGCTGACGACGTTGCCGTACGGGTCCACCACCACCGATTGGCCGGCGAACGTCACATCGCCTTCCTTGCCGACCCGGTTGCACATGACGATGGCCACCTGGTTCTGCATGGCCTGGACACGGATTTTCCACAGGAACGGCTTCGACGGTTCGGCGTCAGTGTTCGGAACCGATGCTCGCCGTCGGCACGATGACCAGGCGGCGCCGCGCAACGCGCATGTGCGGATGCCTTCACGGGGTTCACTCAAATAGCGTCATCCAGTCGGGATCGCGGTGGGCCGCAAAACACATGGCGATTTGTTCCGCGGTGTTTCTTGTTTCCGAAAGCCGCGGCAACCGGTCTTCCTCGAAGTAGCGGATTTCCGTCGTTTCGATGTTGGCCGAGAACCAACCGCCGGCGCGGCTGCACAATACGAAGAACTTGAGCACCCCGTACGGATAGGTCAGCGCGTTGTGATTGGCGCAGTCCTGCACCGCGATGAGTCGCTCGCCCCTCACATCGAGCCCAGTCTCCTCCTTGACCTCCTTGACGGCGTTGGACCGAATGGACTGGTTCTCGTCGACCCAGCCTCCGGGCAGTGACCATTCCCCGCTGTTCTCATGCGTCATGAGGATCCTGCCTTCTTCATCGAAGATGGCCGCACGAGTGTCGAGTTTCGGCGTCGGATATCCGGCGCTGAGCAGTCGACTCACCTGTCCGGCCGGCGCATCAACCTGCGTGGAGAGCATGTCGACCGCCATCGCGCGGATACGCTCGTAGCGCTCCCGGTCGAAGGGGTCCTTGCAGTACATCAGTCCGGTCTGGGCCAGCGCCTGCAATTCTCGGGCCTGTTCCAGTAATGTGCGGTTCGTGGCCATCATCGTTCATCCTGTCATCGTAAGGTCTTGGATCCGTTTGCACTCAGGCATCGCAGCGTAGTGCAAGCAGTATAGCACTTCGAACCGTTCCGGGGACGAGGGTCTCAGCGCATCCCCCGTAACCTCTCCCATGTGCCATCAACGCTTGGCGAGCTGCACGTTCTTGCGCTGTCTGCGATTGCGGCTGGCGACCGACTTTTCACGCTCGCGGCGCACGTGGGCCTCCTCACGCGCGGCCGCCGCGCGCTCTTCTTCCAAAGACGGCAATCCGGAGGCGGCGCGGTGCCGGTTCTCCCGCTCATGGTCGCGTTCGGCCTTGCGCTCCCCGCCTCGGATCCGGGCGCCGGAAACCATCGCAGTTGGCAGAGCGTCTGGCCGAAGTTCCACAGGTTATTGGTCAGCCAGTACAGCAGCACGCCGAACGGCAAGGTGCCGCCCGACACCACGTAGATGGCCGGGAACACAAACGCGGTCAGCTTCTGCGTGCGGAACTGCGGTGAATCCATGGCGTCCTTCGGCGTATTGCGATGGATGAGCAGCCACTGCATCGCGAACAACATCAGACACATCAACGCCACGGCCACGCCGATGACGACGTGCGACTGCGGCGAGACGACCGTGCCGAACGAGTCGGCGATGCGCACGCCGAATATGGACGATGATTCGATGTCGCCCGCCATGACGCGGTCGATGCCGCTCAACGGTTCCGCATTCCCGGCGGCGCTTGCGGGCAGGGATTGCAGCGTGTAGAACAGCGAGCACAGAATCGGCGCCTGAATCAGCGAAGCAGGTATGAACCGAGCGGATTGGCGTTATGCCGCTGCTGCAAAGCCATAATTTCACGTTGCATGGCTTCTTTGGAACGCGGATCCTTACGCGCGGCGTACTTGCGTTGGATACGTTGGATTTGCGGTTGGAGCACCTGCATACGCTGCGTCGCGCGCATTTGGGAGAAGAAGAGAGGCAATAGACAGATACGGATGATGAGCACGAGGCACATAATCGCGATGCCTAAGCTGTGCGGCACCGACTCCTTCTACGGCGGCGGCATGGTCACCGGCCAGCCCATCGGCACCATGATCGGCTCTCGCATGATCAACAATGCGCAAGCCGGCTTCATCATCGGCGCCGTGATCATGGGCTTCCGGATTCGTGGCGCTTGACATCTGACCTCGCGAGGAATCCTCAAAGGACATGGAACGCACCAAGATGACGCTCAAGGATCTCGCTGTCTCCTTCCACTTCCCGAAGTTCTCCACCTCGCGTGACTTCTACAAGGCGTTCGGCTGCCGAGTGTGCATGTTGCTCAGCTACCAGATGATCTCCGTGTACCAACTCTACATCGTCGAGGATTACGTGCACCAGACCAAGACCGAGGCTGCCGGCACCATCGCCACCATGTCCATCATCACCATGGTCGTTTCCCTGACCGCTTCGCTGATCTCCGGCCCGATCTCCGACAAGATGCACACGCACAAGGTACCAGTCATCATCGCCTCGCTGCTGTTCGCGATTGGCACCGCGATGCCGTGGATCATGCCGAGCGTCACGGGCATGTACCTGTATGCGGGCATCGCCGGCTTCGGCTACGGCGTGTACTCGGCCATCGACCAAGCGCTCAACGTCGACGTGCTGCCGAACAAGGAAGAGGCCGGTAAGGGCCTCGGCATCCTCAACCTGGCCACCACGCTCGGCCAAGCAGTCGGTCCCACCATCACCTCCGTGGTCAAGACCACGACCGGCACCTACACGCCGGCGTTCGCCATCTCCATCGTCATGGCCGTGTGCGCTGCCGTGTTCGTGCTGCGTATCCAGAAGGTGAAGTAGCCGCTGCGAGTGCCTATCTCCGTTTCAAGGGGCTGATTTTGACTTTGCGGAACATCTACTTCCGTTTCAAGGGCTGATGCCAAAGTAGCCACTGGTTAAAAACGGCGGAATAGCGATAGAACAATGCCATTTCTATCTGCGTTCCGCCAGTTGACCAGCCCCTTGAAACGGAAGTAGACCTCCGGCAAACGCCAAATCAGCCCCTTGAAGCTGATTTTGACTCAGCATCATGCAGCGCAGCTATATCCTCGGTGCGGGTATACTATTCCGGGCCGTCACGACGACGCCTATGGAACGCACGCATGGCAAAGAGAGAAACATGAGTCAGCCCGACACCGACACGGCGGCACAGTCGCCGTCCTCGCAACAGGAACCGCAGATTCAGACGGATGGCCGTCGAAGCCATTCGGAACAGATGAATCAACCAGCGCAAACCAGCCAGTCCGAGTCGTCACATGATGGCAAAGACGAGCACGCCCTACATACCAACCTGAAGCGCGGCATGGAATCCCGCCACCTGCAGATGATCTCATTAGGCGGCGTGATCGGCACCGGCCTGTTCCTGAGCTCCGGATACACCATCCAGCAGGCGGGCCCCATCGGCACGATCCTGGCATACAGCATCGGCGCGCTGATCGTCTACCTGGTCATGCTCACGCTCGGCGAACTGTCCGTGGCCATGCCGGTGACCGGCTCCTTCCATGTGTATGCCGAGAAGTTCATCGGCCCTGGCACCGGCTTCGTGATCGCAATCCAGTATTGGCTCACCTGGACGGTGGCGCTCGGCTCCGAATTCACCGCCGCCGGCCTGCTCATGCAACGCTGGTTCCCGGACAGCCCCACATGGGTGTGGAGCGCGGCGTGCATCATTCTCATCTTCACCCTGAACGCCTTGTCGGTGCGGCTCTTCGCCGAAGCGGAATTCTGGTTCGCCTCGATCAAGGTGTTCGCCATCTGCGCGTTCATCGTCATCGGATCGCTCGCCATCTTCGGCGTCATCCCGGTCGCCGGCTACCAACATGCCCCGATGTTCGGCAATCTCATCAAGGACGGCGTCTTCCCCAACGGCTTCATGCCGGTGTTCGCCACGATTCTGACCGTCAACTTCGCGTTCTCCGGCACCGAACTCATCGGCGTGACCGCCGGTGAGACGAGGGACCCGCAAACCGCCGTGCCGAAAGCCATCCACACCACCCTGTGGCGTCTGGTGCTCTTCTTCATCGGCTCAATCACCGTGATGTGCGCGCTGATCCCGTGGCGCAAGGCCGGCGTGGGCGAAAGCCCGTTCGTGCTCGTGTTCAACGGCATAGGCATCCCCTATGCGGGAGACATCATGAACTTCGTGGTGCTCACGGCCGTGCTCTCCGCCTCGAATTCCGGCCTGTACGCCTCCACGCGCATGGTGTGGTCGATGGGCAACGAAGGCATGATTCCGCGCTGGTTCGCCAAAACGAACGTCGCGGCGTGCCGATGCTCGCCTTGTGCGCCGCGATGGCCGGTGGCCTGCTGGCGCTCCTGTCTTCCGTGATCGCCGCCTCGACTGTGTACCTGGTGCTGGTGGCGCTTTCCGGCCTGTCCGCCGTGGTGGTGTGGATCGCCATCGCCTACTGCCAGATCGTGTTCCGTCGCCGTTGGCTGGAGTCCGGCCATTCCACCAGCGAACTCAAATACCGCACGCCCGGCTATCCGTACGTGTCTTGGGCGGCGTTCATCCTGTGCACCGCATCGTTCGTATTGGTGATTTTCGACGTGGAGCAACGGTTCGCGCTCGTGGCCGAGCTCGTGTTCATCGTGGCCTGCTATGGGGCGTATTTCCTGCAACAGTGGGTACGCAAGCGCAAAAAGGCGACCGAGGCCGACGACCTCGATACGCTTTGGGTCGCGCGCGACTGAACACATGACCATAGTGTGATACACGTCACTTCCTGAAGTACGTAGTCGTTATGGAATCACCCGCACGTTTCCCGTATCGGAGCTGTACGATAGCTGTGAGACAGGGGGGTCGTCAGATTTCGGGGGGAGGGTTCCGGTAACGGTCCGGCTGCAGGATGCACCGGACCGTGCGGCACGTATCAACTCGTGGATTCACGCCAAACTCAGTTCAGTATGCCGATTCTCGTAAATGGCCAGAAGCGGAACAACGCCACACCTTGGATATCGTCGTATGGCACTAGCCATTGTTGCCGTCGTCAAGATGGTATCGAGAATCTCTGGAATTGGAGCGATTATCACCAAGCACGAACACGTTGCCGTCAGTAACGGTTACGGAAAAAGGGCTGTCGCTTGGATTCACGCCGGACTTAAGATAAGCGCTTTCATCAATGGGTTTGCCGTTGACCGTGATGGGCTCCCCGGATCCCTTGCAGGCGACGGTATCGCCGGGCAGACCGATGACACGTTTGATTAGGTAACGATTGCTGTCGATTATCGACATCAGATTGGTGGGAAGCTGCTCCCCCTCCATCCAGTCTGCGGGATCTTTGAACACGATGATGTCGCCACGGTGCAGTGTAAAGAGTCTCGGAGTCAATCGCGAGGCAAATACGCGGTCGCCGATTTGCAACGTGTCTTCCATGCTGCGGGATGGAATCACATATACGTTGAACACGAAGGTACGTCCCAGCAACACGACCAGCATCACCGCGATCACTGTCAGCAGATAGCCGCGAATTTCGCTCCAAACGGAGGGCTTTCGCGCATATCTCCTCGACTGGCCACGCGCTTTTTTGCTATGACGCCCCACCATCACATCCTTTCCGACCGATAACGCAACACCATAGTCCTCAAACCATGCCGTTACCTACGCATGTTTGAGCTCAGCTGTCACACCAGCGGTTCGCGCACGTCCAGTTCACAGGCGATGCCGGTTTCCTTGCGGGCCCATTCGGCCGCCTGCAGTGCGGCGATGTTCCATAATGCGCACGGCACTCCGCCAAGGTCCGGATGCGATGCCCAGAATGTGAGGTCATCAGCGTATGCGGTGATGACCGATTCTTCCGTGACTGGCATAATCGTGTGGTACAGGCGGTCCGCAAGCGTGGCCACGAATTCGTTGGCCGCGGCGAACGTGTCGATGAGATGCTGTTCGGCGGTCACCGGCGGGCCGACCAGCTCCCAGGATTCGACATCCGTGGCGCTCCAATGCGCGGCTTCGCCGTCCACTTCACGCTGCAAAGAGACGAACAGCCTGGCGAACTCATCCGAAGTCAGTCCCGTAACCCGGCGTCGGGTTGACAATTCAATCGGAGTCATCAGATACCGTTCCTTTCGCTTCGTTCATTCCGTTGTTTCGCTGCTTGGATTTGCTGCCAGCCGGCACAAAGCCCATCTCGCACACCTCACGATAGCCCAAACTACCGGCATGGCCATGATTGCCAGCCCTACGACCAGTAGCCATGAGGAGCCGGCGTAATGGCCTCATCGAGCATTGTCGGATGATTCGCGTGGCCCACAATCGAGACAGTATCGGTTTCCGTTCGGTTCGTGCGGCCAGACTATCGCCCGTTCTTGCCGATTGCCTGTGAGCAGGTTCGGATAGACTGGCGCGAGAACAATGCGAGAAAGAGGTAAGGATGACCCGGAAACAGTCGCAACAGCACGACGCACAACGCAAACCGTCCTGGCGCGTACGCTGGAAAACCATGAGCCGAGCCGTGGGCATGGAAATCCGCGAACACAAAAGCTCATTCGCGGTCTATGTGGTGCTGCGCATGCTGGTGCTCGCCATGGCAATACTCCAGTTCTTTAACGGCGACTACGAAAATGTGTTCCTGTGCATCCTGACGTTGCTGCTGCTGTTGGCGCCGGCGTTCATCCAGGTGCAGTTCCGCATCGAGCTGCCTTCGGTGCTGGAAGTCATCGTGCTGGTGTTCGTGTTCTCGGCTGAGATTCTTGGCGAGATCAGTTCGTTCTATGAGATCTTCCCGTTCTGGGACACGGTGTTGCATACGATGAACGGCTTCCTCGCTGCGGCGATCGGCTTCTCGCTGGTCGACCTGCTCAACCGGTCCGACCGGGTGAAGTTCGAGCTTTCGCCCCTGTATCTGGCGATCGTGTCCTTCTGCTTCTCCATGACCATCGGCGTGATCTGGGAGTTCTTCGAATTCGGCATGGACCAGTTGTTCGGGTTCGACATGCAGAAGGACGCCATCGTGCATTCCATCAGCTCGGTGATGCTCGACCCCACGCACACCAACCATGCGATTCGCATCAACGACATTACCCAGGTCACGGTCAATGGCCAAGACCTGGGCCTCGGCGGCTACCTCGACATCGGTCTGATCGACACGATGGAGGATCTGGTCGTCAACTTCATCGGCGCGGTCGTGTTCTCCGTGTTCGGTTTCCTGTACGTGAAGAACCGCGGCAAGAAGGACTCCATCATCAGTCGTTTCGTGCCACGCCGCAAGTCCGCCGACCGCGATTACCTGCGACTGGTGATTGATGGCGGGAGCGCGGCTGATGCCAAGGCCAAAGCCGGCGGTGCCAACGCTGACGATAGTGCTAACGCCAGTGCGGCCGGCACCGATTCAGCTGATGCAGCCGGAGCCAAAGCCGGCAATGCCGACGCCGCTCCGACTGTCACCGCCAAGCCCTGAGTACGCTCTACAGCACTTTCGAAGCGTCGAAACGGTAGTGCCCGGTGACCGTCACGTGCTTCTTGAAGGCGAAGTAGTCGTTTTCGCGCTGCCGCTGCGCCATGTTGTGAATCACGTACGGTGCACGCCCCGCGATCGGCCGGCGGATAGCCGCCTGATAGTAGCCGGAATCGTAAGCCGGATGGTTTTCGGCGTCCTTGCGCGCACCCGCCACGATATCCGCGTAATCGTCCACACCATTGTCATTGAAATCGACCGAACTGGCGACTCTCGAATACTTGCGGTCCGCCTCGCCTTGTGATTCGATGATTCATGAACGTATTCGGCTCACACTGTAATCGTCCGACCCACCGCTCGCGCCTCCCAATCCGCCCGGTGCTTGAACTTGTGGGACTTTGGCCATACCGCGACCGCAGGCCCGCCGGTTTCTCGTTCAGCATGAAACAGCGTCTTGCGTTGGTCATCGCGCTGGTCAATGATCCGGAGTTCCTGATTCTCGGCGAACCGTTCGTGGACCTCGACCCGGACGGCGTGCTCCAGCTCATCGCCGTGCTCAGACAGTGGGCTTCCGACCGCAGCATCGCCATGCTCATCTCCAGCTGCAGGAGTTGTGCGAGCGATTCCTGTTCATCAAAGGCGGCCGGCTTGCGGACGAAAACGAGTATTTCACGGAGGCGTGATGCCGGCGATGCACCCGGCATCTCCCCTGCCTCTATCTCAATCTCCCTTCTATTCGCCCGCCGCAGCCACGGATAACGCCCGAGATTTTGCTCTTCGCCGTTGGTGAATCCGGTGACCTGCTTGCCGGCAATCAGATAACTGCCATCCGACAACGTCATATCCACCAATGCCGCAGGCCCATGGCACAATGCCGCCGCGCTCCCAGATGTTCCGGCCGACGGCGTTCACCACAGAATTGTTGGGGAAATCCCACATCACACCGTGACCGCCAACGAATAGCACCGCATCATATCGGTTCGCGTTTACTTGAGCCAAGGCGCGCGTATTCACTAGCTGGCGTGATATATCCGCATCATGCAGAAATTGCTCTTGCACAGGGTCACCGGGATGACGGCCAGCCTGCGGCGGTACGCCACCAGCGATGGATGCAAGGCCCACAGTGAAGCCCATTCGTCTGAACACCTGCCAAGGATGTGCGGCCTCATCAACATAAAAGCCAGTAGGTCTCACACCTCCCAAATCGGAGTGACTGATCAACACCAACAGCACGTGTTTGGCATCATTGTTTTCGCTCATACAATTTGCTCTTTCATTTGATAATTGCAATTCAACGCCATCGCAAATCCGGAACATCCGTCGAACGGATAAGCCGCGCAATGGCCCAATTATCATGGCCTAAGCCCAACGGCTTGGTCCAATAGCTTTTTTCAATACGGGGCATAGGTTTTTGCATGATGGAAATGCCCATCATCAGCATTATCCCCGTGCCCATTACCTCCGTCATAGCCAATACGTCGTCGGGAAAGTCATACAAAGATGAGAGATACAGTAATCGAACAAATGTTCGACTGTCCTGATAAACTGGATGCATAATTTGGCGACGCCAACGACATGATTTACAGACAGCCGAAAAAGAGAGGTAATCTCATGACTGGCGAGGAACTGAAGCAGCAGATTGCTTTGTACGAGAGCGCGGACCACACCGTGCACCTCGATGTGAAGGTGGACGAGGACACGGTGTGGCTTAACAGACAGCAATTGGCATTGCTGTTTGGCCGCGATATCAAAACAATCGGCAAGCATATCGGCAATGCATTGAGGGAAGAGCTCAATGGATTTTCAGTTGTCGCAGAATTTGCGACAACTGCATCTGACGGTAAGACATACCAAGTCGAGCATTACAACTTGGATATGATCCTGTCGGTCGGATACCGCGTCAAATCCAAGGAAGGCATCTATTCCCGGCGATGGGCCAACTCAGTTCTGAAGCAGCATCTCGTTGATGGTTATATCATCAATCGCAAGCGGCTTGACGCACTTCACGCCGTCGTCAAGGTGCTATCGAGGTCCACCGAACCGGAAATTGCTGGCACCGCAGAGATCTTGGAACGATATTTGCCGAGTCTTGTGCTGCTTAACGACTATGACACAGGCAATGTCCCTATACCCAAGGGCGACGAGTCCCAGTGGGTCTTGACCTATGAGGACGCGATGCTGTTCATCCGGTCGATGCCGTTCTACACGCAATCCGATCTGTTCGGGAGGGAACGCAACGGTTCGTTCCAAGGAATCGTCGCAGGACTCTACCAGACGTTCGGAGGCGAAGAACTGTACCGTTCCACCCAGGAGAAAGCCGCGAACCTGCTGTATCAAGTTGTCAAGGATCACCCGTTCTCCGACGGCAATAAACGTTGTGCCGCCGCACTGTTCGTGTATTTCCTGAACGGCAACAGTATACTGGGCGACGATGACTCCCTGTGTGGAGGGTAACGCCTTGGCGGCGATGACGCTGATGATTGCGCTGTCCGCACCTGCGGGGAAGGACACGATGATCGCCTTGGTCGAGAACTTCCTTATACGGCATGAATCGCAGGAGATCAATTGAGAGACCGTCAATGAAGGGTGCACATCAATCACGTTCTAGCATTGCGCGACTATCTGTACGAGTCGTCTGAACGATCTGCTGGGAGTGCTCTTCGCGGAAAACCAACAGCAGACCGGAGGCCGCATCCACTATGTGTTGTTCAACCTTGGGCCGTGCGCAGCAATGAGGCATTGAACAGTTTCGATTCGCCACTGATGAAGCTGCTGGCGCGTGCCATTTACGCCATTGTGGGCGTCAGCGTCGAGAAGGCGATTGCCCCCATCACCCACTTGATCGACAACCCGCCGCACACCGCGCTGTCAGCGTTCATCAAGACCAAACCCGTCGATCTCACTATGAACACCTTCGACAGGGGCAAGGCGGTCCGGTTGGACGATATCACCAAAAGCTGCTGAATCGCTAGCTGTCATAGCACAAGGCCTTAGACAGAACACCCAGAAATCGAACGGGTAGATGGATCGCGTCTCCCCTTGACTTCCGGCAAGCGCACGCCAATCATGGGGCGTATGGGTATTGCAATCAAACGTATATATGAAGAGCCGACTGCGTCGGACGGGTATCGGGTGCTGGTGGATCGCCTGTGGCCTCGCGGCATGACGAAAGAGCGTGCGGCGTTGGACCTGTGGCTGAAGGACGTCGCTCCCTCTCCCCTCCTGCGCAAATGGTTCGGCCATGACCCCGCCAAATTCGCGGAATTCCGCATGCGTTACATCGCCGAGCTCGACGCCAATGCCGCCGTGGACAATCTGCGCCACATCTGCGCGGAGCATCCCGACGTGACCCTGCTCTATGCCGCCAAGGACCCGCACATCAATCACGCCCTCGTACTGCGCGATTATCTTAACTGAATATTGACTCAGGACGACCGTCGTTTCAGTCCATCTGCTAGATTCTCGCCGATTTTCGTATCTTTGAATCGAAGTGCACAGTCGTCACTCCTTGGATTGCCAAGTAAGGGGATGCCTCCAAACCAAATCAATCCGTCATCGATTATGGCAAAATCGGAACACGATTCGACGGTCCGGACAATGCACCCAATAGCACGCAGCCGATTAATATTCCGTTCTATTCGTGTTCTGGTTGCCACCGCAGCAGTCGCCGGCAAACGGACATAAACTTCGATGAGCGCTTTCCTGTCGGCCAGTCGGAGCAATTCATCGTCAATTGCGCTGAGTCCCTGTTGTGATACATATTCAGCCGAGATAATCAGGGAACGTGCGCAACCGGCAATATCCTTGCGGAGTATCTCTGCATAATTCGTGGCTGTAACGATGCTGCCTTCGAATAATCCGTCAGACCGGGTGTCGAGCAACGCATCCGCAGCATCTTCGCCCTGCGTCGCGGCCGTCATGCAAGCGCGCAACGCTTCCGCCTTTGCACTGAGCATGTCCATTTTCTCAGTATGGTCAGGATTTACCGAATATCCTTGATTTGCGTATGCCTTCAGCCGTTTTCGATACATGACAGCGGATAAAGGCACGGTCACGTCGATGTAATCATAGACACGAACCTCGGTCTTGCCATCATTCTCGCGATGAAGTCGCCCTACATATTGCGAGAGAGTACCCTCAAACGAGACCGGAGCGGCAAGCAGAAGCGTGTCGAAACGCTTCTGATCGAATCCTTCTCCGATATAGCTACCCGTAGCCACTACAGTCAGGCTCTCATTATTCGGCGCCAAGGATAGATCATGCTTTTTTTGGTTATTGCTGTTTGCGGTGGGGCGGGCATGGGTTAGTGTTTCGGGTTCGATTTCCTGTCAGAAAAAATAATCGAGTGCGGGATTACGGCCGGTAAGGCTCCTGCTGTGGATGCGGATGCGCGTCAGCCTTACGGTGATGCTTTTCCAAAACGCGGATTGTACGAGGTGTGGGACGGCACGCGGATTCGGCCGTTTTCCGCCCGCCGTCCCACAGCGCTCGCTATGAACGGTTGTGCATAATCATGGAGCTGCAGCGAGAATCGGCGTTATTCCGCGGTTTCTACAGTCGTCGGTGTGGGACGCTACGGACGTTAAACGGTTGACTTGTCTGCCATCCCGCGCTCTTGAGGGACGGCGCGGACGACAAACGATTGACTCGTCTGCCGTCCCACAGATATTGGGATGTGTGCGGCTGCCTGCTGCCTATAGCGGGTGTCGGTCACCCCCACCGATCGCCCCCACCGGTTACCACCCTGCTTGGCGGAAATACGCAACTCGACTTTCTGTAGGCATCATGGCGGCATGGCGACGGCGGACGGTCGAAGAGATCACCATGATGCCTCAACAGCCATCGCCCACACACATCACAGCTATCAACCGCAAATATCAAGAGGCCGAAAATCTATGAGACAAGCAACCCCGGAAAGCCTCAGACCCTACAAATGGCTTTATTGCAAGGGTATATGCCGGTCCAAACTCCACTAATAGAACAAATAGAACAAATAGAACAGCCAGCTTAGGCACGGCGCGGCAAATGGCGCAAACCGGCCGCGATAGTAGTAGCGTGGTGCATACCAGTACAACCATGCGAGGAGAACAGCCATGATCAATGAGGAATACAAGGCCATGCTTGGCGGCAAGTCCGTGATTCGCGAGCTGAGCGAGTACGCCACGAGCCGCGGTGCCGAAATCGGCTACCAGAACGTGTTCGATTACACCTTGGCAATCCCTCGGTGCCGGCTCCGAAATCCTTCACCGACGCCATGGTCGACCTCTACGAAAACGGCGATCCGGTGGCCATCCACGGCTACTCCCCTTCGCTCGGTATCCCATGCGTCAAGGACGCGATCGCCGAAAATCTCAACGAACGTTTCGGCATGGCATACACCGGCAACCACATCTTCCCGACCACGGGCGCGGCGGGCGCGCTGTCCCACGCGATGCGTGCGGTGACCAAGCCGGGCGACGAGATCATCACCTTCGCCCCCTACTTCCCCGAATACCAGCCGTACGTCAAGGGCACCGGCGCCAAGCTGACCATCGTGCCGGCCGACACCGAGAACTTCCAGATCAACTTCGAGGCGTTCGAGGCTGCGCTTAACCCGAACGTGCAGGTCGTGCTTATCAACACCCCGAACAACCCGTCCGGCGCGGTGTATTCGGCGGACACGCTCAAGCGTCTGGCCGCGATCCTGACCGCCAAGCAGGCCGAGTACGGCCACGACATCTTCCTGATCAGCGACGAACCTTACCGCGAAATCGTGTTCGACGGAGCCACCCAGCCCTACCCGGCCAGCTTCTATGCGAACTCGCTGACCTGCTACTCGTGGTCGAAGTCGCTGAGCCTGCCTGGCGAACGCATCGGCTATGTCGCGGTGAATCCCACAGCCACCGACGCGACCTGCTCGTGCCCATGATGGGCCAGATCTCGCGCGGCACCGGCCACAACTGCCCGCCGAGCTCGATTCAGCTGGGCGTGGCCAAGGTCATCGACCAGACCGCCGATCTCAACGTCTACGAGACGAACATGAACCTGCTCTACGATGCGCTGACCGGCATCGGCTTCGACGTGGTGCGCCCCGGCGGCACGTTCTACATCTTCCCCAAGGCGCTGGAGGACGACGCCGTGGCGTTCTGCATGAAGGCCAAGGAATACGACCTGATCCTCGTGCCGTCCGACAGCTTCGGCGTGCCCGGATACTTCCGCATGGCCTACTGCATCGACACGGAGAAGGTCAAGCGCTCGATCCCCGTGTTCGAAAAGTTCGCCCACGAGGTGTACGGCCTGTAAACACGGACCGCAAGTAACAAACACAAGAAAGGGGTTGCCATGGAATACACCGAAGACGCCGATCGTCGCGAACTGCTGCTGCACAGCGCCTATGACTCCGATACGGTCCGGGCCATGGAGCGACCCCTGCTGGACAAAGGCGTGCCGCTGATGCGCATGGCCGCCCAGGCCGCGGCCCACATGGCGGCCGGTATGCTGGACGACGAGGATCTGGCGCTGGAGGACACGTCGATCGTGCTGCTGGCCGGGGCCGGAGACAATGGTGGCGATGGTCTGTTCGCGGCCGCCGCGCTGGCCCAGGAGGGCGCGAACGTCACCGCCATCGCCGTGGGCCGGTCGTTGCATGAGGCCGGATTCGCCTCATTCGTGCGCGCCGGAGGCAAGGTGCTGGTGCTTGATCCCGCGGCTGATATTCCCGGTTGCGCGTCCGGGTTTTCCGCCGGTGAGGCCGGCGAGCGATTGCAGACCGCCATCGCCGTGGCCAGGAAATCGCATCTGATCATCGACGCGATGACCGGCATCGGCATCCAAGGCTCGCTACGCGGCATCCCCGCCGCGCTCGCCTCCGCCCTTGGTCTCGACGGCGAGGCTCCCGATGAGCCCGCCCTGCCAAACCGTGAGTCGTCAGGCGATTTTCCGCTGGTACTTGCCGTGGATACGCCATCCGGCGTCGGTGTGAACGATGGTTCTCTGCCCGGCCCGTACATTCCGGCCACGGTCACGGTCACGTTCGGCGCGATGAAGCCGTGCGCGGTGCTGCCGCCCGCCACGTTCGCCTGCGGCCGTATCGAGTTGCTCGATTTCGGATTCGATATCGACGACAAGGATCCGGACGTCGAGGTGGTGGATAATTCGTTCGCGTCCGACGCGGTCCGTCTCCCCAGGTTCGAGGATTCCAAATACTCCCGGGGCGTGGTTGGTCTGGTGACCGGCTCGCAGCGCTACCCCGGTGCCGCCGTGCTCACCGCCAGCGCCGCCGCCCGCGCGAACACCGGCATGGTCCGGTATCTGGGCCCGGAGCGCGCGCAGAACATGGTGCTCGCCGCACTGCCGGAACGTGATCGGCAAGGGACATGTGCAGTCCTGGGTCGTGGGGTCCGGCGTGCCCGAGGCTAGCGTCGAGGGCACCGACGGCGATATGCAGCGGGACACCATCGCCGCATTGCTCAAGCATTACGCGCTCGGCAGCGAGGATGAGAACAAGGACGCCTACGACATGCCGCCAATCGTGGTGGATGCCGGCGCACTCGACCTGCTGCCGGAGCGTGTGCCCGGCCAGGTGGTGATCACGCCACATGCCGGCGAGATGGCGAAACTGCTCAACCGGTTCGAAACCGCCGCCAGCACCGCGGAGCATGCCGATTCGCACGAGCCGTACACCGCCGACGACGTGCGGTTGAACCCGTTGGCCAGCGCGAAGCGTGCCCACGAGCTCACCGGCGCCACCGTATTGTTGAAGGGCGCGGTGACCATCGTGGTGGATGAGGACCACGTCTATGCGTCGGGTAGCGCACCGGCCTGGCTGGGCACCGCCGGCGCGG
>ENA-OQCF01000031-OQCF01000031.1-human-gut-metagenome-genome-assembly--contig:-NODE-31-length-49679-cov-9.120923_pt1 | contig 49679 bp, 49 predicted proteins | sample MGYA00242756_ERZ504573 | MGnify/ENA primary metagenome ERZ504573 (study PRJEB26092, sample SAMD00036240) | human gut metagenome | host: Homo sapiens | study: EMG produced TPA metagenomics assembly of... | reverse complement strand
GGCTGCTCCCGGCCCCAAGAAGGCCGCTGCTCCCAAGAAGGTCGAGGCTGTCGAGGAGGCTCCTGCTGAGGAGACCGCTGAGTAGACATTCTGTCTGCATAGTATATTCGAGGGGTACGTTCGCGTACCCCTCTTTTTTGTCGCAATACCGTTGCTAGTTTGTTGGGAGCGCCTATGACTGCGCCGTCTGATTTCAATTCGACCCCCGAGCTTGACGCCACCCTTGTATTTCGCGTGGCCTACGATGGCTCCTCCTATAGCGGATTTGCCGAGCAGCCGGGCCAGACGACGGTCGCGGGCGAGCTGCGCCGTGCCATTGAGACGTTGCTGCGCCGCCCAATCGATCTGACGTGCGCGGGGCGTACCGATGCCGGCGTTCATGCGGTGGCCCAATACATCAGCGTGCCTGTAACGGACGCTGAGCTCGCTTTGACGCGCCGTAGGTGGCTGAGGGCTATGGATGCCCTCCTGGGCAAAGATATCGCCATAAACGAGGTCTACAAGGCTCGTAAGGGCTTTTCTGCACGTTTTGACGCGCGCTCTCGCACTTACACCTATCGCATTGCCGACCGTGATGCGCGGCCCGTGCTGTCACGCGGTGCCGTGTGGTGGCATCGCTATCCCCTCGACGTCGATGCGATGGCGGCCGCCTGCCCTACGCTTTTGGGCGAGCAGGACTTTAAGAGCTTTTGCAAGGTCGCCTCTGCCGTGGGCAAACCTACGCACCGCTGCGTAATGCGTGCCGAGTTTGGCCATGAGGTCGCCTTTGGCGAGGACATCCTCACGTTTACCATCGAGGGCAATGCGTTTTTGCATTCGATGGTGCGAACCATTGTGGGCACCCTTGTTGAGATCGGCATGCATCGCCGCGATCCCGAGTGGATGCGTGAGGTAATTGATGCCTGCGATCGCACCGCAGCTGGTCCTACGGCACCCGCATGCGGTCTTACCTTTATGGGCGTGGATTACGACTCCACCGAGCTTGTGGTGCTCGATTAGGGAAGTGGCTGCCTGACGGCGATCTTTGTGTGCAGCGCCTGTGAGCGGGGCGTGTGCAACATCTGTTCTTGACGTGCATCGCGACGGGCGACCATCCGCATTAATTGACGGGGTGTACCATGAACGGCAGTTTGTTACTGGCTGTCGAGAGGACGGAAAACTTGGTTCGACGTGGTTCGCATCCGCGACTTTCGGTGATCCTGATTGTTGAGGGTTCCCCCAGTTATACGATGCGCGCTCTCGAGAGCATCCAGAACCAAGACCTCTACGATTTGCAGATTGTCGTCGTTTGCCGCGGCGTGGTAGCTGGTGTGCGTCATTCGCTCGAAGTTGCTGCCGACAGAGATATTCATATTGATTTGATTGATGTTGAAGACCCGGTGCCTGGCGCCTGCCTGCGTGCCGGCTTTGCGGCTTCGCGCGGCTCCCAGATCATTGCGATGAATGCCAATGAGTGGTTTGCGCCGCAGTCCCTTTCGCAGATGGTCGAAAGCTCCTGCGACGCTTCTGCTGACATCGTGTTTCCCTCTGTTTCGCTCGATCGCTACGATGTTCACCGCGAACGTCATTCCCGAGTTTTGGACGCGACATCCGTTTCTGAAGATGAGGACCGGGCGGCTTGCCTGACCCAATTGGTTTCCTGTGGTTTAATCCGACAGACCTCTGGCGTGCTGTATGATCGCGCCCTTTTTGAGGCGTGCCTTGCGCATGGCGATGCGTTTCGAACGGTGTCTTTTTTGACGCTCGCGCTTTCGCAGGCAAAGCGCGTTTCGGGATGTGGCCGTGCCCGTTTTCATGCAGTTGCGCCGTCGATTACGGAGACGTTTGACCCCACGATGTTTGCCAGGCTTTCTGATGATATCGGGGCGCTCGACAGGCTTGCCGACTCGCTTGCCGTCGCGGGCGGTGGCAATCAGTTGAAACTGGTCTGCCAGCGGTATTACTACGCCGGTCTGGTCGCCTGCATCGAAAATTTGTGTCTGAGCCCCCATGGGGTGTCTTCAATAGAGCGTTCGGCCCGTTTGCATGATATGCTCGAAGCGCAGCGTACCCGTCAGATGGTTGCGGCTCTTAAAGGCAATCATCGTGGCCTAGGTCTGCTCTATGGTTCGATAGCTAGTGCCAAGCCCATGCGGTGTGCGTTGTATACGCATCTGGCGGCCTTTTTCAATCGTTCGGTCGTCCGGACTGTCTAGTAGCGTGATTTTCGAAATAAATTGCATGGAATTGTTTCGAAATGCGTTCTTATTCACTAAAACCCTCAAATAGCGCTAAACTATTCAATCACTAAGTGATTGTCTCCGCCATCTTTTGGAGTGAGGTTTTGTATGGCCAAAAAACGCAATGGGCGCCAGGATGCCATCAGAGATATTGTTCGCAATAAGGACGTACGCACGCAGCGCGTTTTGGTAGACGAGCTTCGCGCCATGGGTTTCGATTGCACGCAGGCGACCGTTTCGCGCGACATCGCGGACATGGGACTGCGTAAGCTCCCCGAGGGCATCTATGTCCTTGCCGAGGACCTGCATCTGCAGCGCATGGTTTCCGAGCTGGTTACCGGCGTACTGCGCACCGATAATCTGGTTATGATCAAGGCGCAGCCCGGTACGGCTTCTGGTATTGCCGCAGCGGTCGATGCCGCGGAGCTGCCCGACGTGCTTGGCTCGCTTGCCGGCAACGACACGATCTTAGTCATTGCGCAGACGGCCGAGGACGGCGAACGCCTTGAGGCGCTCATCAACAAGCTGAGTAACTCTCACAAGTAGGGGATGCGTGGCACTGCTGCTGTGCCGATTGTTGCTATAGGTAATTGCCGAGGGCGTTGACGAAGGTCAGCGCCCTTTTGCATGCCGGCACCCGTTGCTCTATCGGTCCTGCAGCCGGGGCCGTCGTGGCATCATGTGGCATCTGCCGAAATAAAGAAGCGCCCGAGCAGCGTACGTGCTGCTCGGGCGCTTGGTGTCAGATGCCGCTTTGCGCCTACTGGCCCGTAGAGGGTTCGGGCGTGGGCGTAGGATCGGGGGTAGCGTCGGCGTGCCACCGTCGCCACCCGTGCCGCCATTGCCACCCGTGCCACCGTCGCCACCTGTCGTGCCGCTATCGCCGGTGGTGTTGCCGCCCGGGGTTTCAGTGGTCGTGGTTGTCGTTGTCGTTGTGGTGGTCGTGGTCTCTTCCTCTTCTTTTCCCTCGTCTTTATCCTCCTCGTCTTTCTTTTTGTTGTTTGTGCCGTAGAACTTCCAGACGTTATTGTTCTTGTACGTGGGAGCCGTTCCGGTCGGGAATTCCTCGCGCTCGGTGCCCGCAAGAACGGTGTTCATGAACTTCTTAAAGACGGGCAGGTTGGTGCTGTCGCCCAGCAGGTCCGAACCGTACTTTTGGATGGGAATCTCGCCTGCGGAATAACCGGTCCACAGGCGCATGCCAGTTGCGGCGTGAAGCCGCAGAACCACAGGTTGGTGGTGTTGTCAGTGGTGCCCGTCTTGCCGGCATAGCTGGTTGACGCTCAGCGCGCCGGCGGCACCCGTGCCGCTGCCCTGCATGACGCCGGATAGAACGTCGGTAACCGCGGCAGCCTCGCCTTCGGTGAGCACCTGCGTGGGATTGTCAGTGTGCTGGTACAGAACCGAGCCGGTACGCGAGTCGATCTCGGTAATGGCGATGGGCTGACGGTAGTAGCCACCGTTGGCAAACGTTGCGTAGGCAGATGCCATCTCGAGCGGTGAGATGGACCCGGTGCCGAGCGTCATGACGGGAACGTCCTCGATATTGTCCTTGGCGGGATCGATGCCAAGCTTTTTGACGAGCGACATGATCTTGTCATTGCCGATGGCTTCGGCCACCTGAATGTAGCCGGTGTTGGATGAGTATGCCGTTGCCTGTTTAAGCGTGATGTTGCCATAGCTCTGGTTGCCGTAGTTTTGCACCTCGGTCGTGGTGCCCTTGGCCTTGAGCGGCGAGTTGCAGTTGAGGGTGACGTTGGGGTTCATACCGTTTTGGATGGCAGTTGCCAGCGTAAAGGCCTTAAACGTGGAGCCCACGGGGCGCTTTGCCGTAGCGTGGTTCACGTGATTCTCGTCGGCGTTGTAGTCGTAGCCGCCCACCATGCACTTGATGTAGCCGGTCTTGGGGTCAACGACGACCATGCCCATGTCCAGTCCGTCGAGCGAAAGCGTGTCGAGCTGCGAGCGCACGGCCTCCTCGGCCACCTGCTGCATGGTGGGGTCGATGGTGGTCTTGACGGTCAGACCGCCCTTAAAGAGCACGTCGGTGGAGAACTCCTGCTCAAGCAGCTGCTTAACGTAGGCGACAAAGTAGGGCTGAGAGTACACATCGACGCCACTGCCCGAAATCTCGGTCACGTTAAGCGTGATGGGCTCAGCCTGCGCGGCATCGTGCTCTTCCTGCGTGATGTGGCCCAGACGCAGCATGTTGTCCAGAACCTTGTTGCGGCGGGACAGCGCCAAGTCGGGATTAACCGTGGGGTCGTACTGCGAGGGCGAGTTGGGAAGGCCGATCAGCAGCGCGGCCTCGCTCAGGGTGAGGTCGGCGGCGGTTTTGGACAGATAGGTCTCGGCGGCGGCCTCGATGCCATATGCTCCATGGCCGTAGTAGATGGTGTTGAGGTACATCATGAGGATCTCGTCTTTGGAGTACATATCCTCCATCTTGATGGCGATATAGGCCTCGCGCACCTTACGCTCGATGGTCGAGTCGAATTGTTCCTCCTGCAAGATGGTGTTGCGAACCAGCTGCTGGGTGATGGTCGATGCGCCCTCGTGGCCGCCGGTGAGGGTTGCCACCGATGCGCGTGCAATGCCCCAGAGGTCGATGCCGCCGTGCTCGTAGAAGCGCTCGTCCTCAACGTCAACGGTGCCCTGCAGCACGTACGGGGACACTTGGTCCTTGGTGATGGACTTGCGGTTTTGCGTGTAGAAACTCGCAATGGTATTGCCGTTGCAGTCGACGATGTCGGTGGGCTCGCTCACCAGATACGCGTTGGCATCGGTGTAGTCGGGCAGATCGGACAGCCAGCGGTTGACGTTGCCGATCATGCCGATGCCAAACGCTACGCCCGCGATAAGCAGAAAGCCCAAAAACGAGAGCAAGATCATGGGAAGGGCATGCGTCTTGGAGCGACCGCGCCCCTGTCGTTGGCGAGGACCCATATATTGACCTCCAGGTATGTCGTGCCAGGCGGCAGGTATGCTGCCGGGCAGGATGGACATAAGTTATTACACGATAAACCAATCGGGGCACGCGGGGCCTCGTGTATGCTGGTTGGCAGCATTTTTCAGAGTGAAAGCACACCTTGGCAAGGAGTTTACCGATGGCGATTCGGCCGGTGGAACCGAGTGGACAATGCGAAAGCGAGCTGGCGGCGGCTGAAGTGGCGCTGCCCGAGCTGCTGGCGCCTGCTGGCGGACTCGACCAGATGCTCGCGGCGATTGCGGCGGGTGCCGATGCCATCTATGCGGGGCTGGACGGATTCAACGCTCGAGTGAGCGCGCATGGCTTTAGCGATGATGAGTTCGCGCGCGGTTGTGCCGTGGCCCATGCCCATGGCGTGCGTGTGTACGTGACGCTCAACGTGTTCGTGTTCGATGATGAGCTTGCCGACGCCGTGGCGTTGGGGGCGCATGCGCACGCGTTGGGTGCCGATGCGTTGATTGTGGCCGATGCCGGGCTGGCCTGTGCGCTTCGTGCGGCGATTGCGGGGGTCGAGATTCACCTGTCCACCCAAGCGGGCGCTCACAGCGAGGGCGCCGTGCAGTTGGCTGCCAAGGAGTTGGGAGTTGAGCGCGTGACGACTGCGCGCGAGCTGAACGTGGCGGAGATTGGGACGCTTTGCGCTACTGGCGTGCCCATAGAGGTGTTCTGTCACGGTGCTATTTGCATTGGTTATTCAGGCGCGTGTGAGTTTTCGGCCCTGCGGCGCGGACGGTCGGCGATGCGCGGCGACTGCACACAGCCGTGCCGTCTGTCCTATGACTTGGCGGACGAGGCGGGGCAGAGTGTTGTTGCTGTCGAAGGGGACCGCCTGCTTTGTCCGCGTGACTATCTGGGTATCGCGCGCCTGCCGGAGCTTGTTGCCGCCGGCGTGGCATCGCTCAAGATCGAGGGCCGCATGAAGAATCCCGACTACGTCTTTAACGTGGTGAGGGTGTGGCGTCGGGCGCTCGATATGCTGCGCGCCGGCACATGGGATGCCGATGCGGTGCCGACGCTTGAGCGCGAGCTGGGGAGGTCGTTCAACCGCGGCTTTACCGATGCGTATCTGCGGGGTCGTTCGGGCGCCGAGCTCATGAGCTTTGAACGCGCGATCAACCAGGGCGTGCGCGTGGGCCACTTGGTGGCGGTGGGTCACGAAGAGGTGACGGTTGAGCTTGATGCCGCCGTGGCGGCGGGCGATACGCTCGAGATCCGATTTTACCCGGGTGCGACGCGCGTCCCGATGTGCCCAAGCGCTGGCCACAGGTGCCTTGTCCCGTGGATGCCGCTGCGGGAGAGCGCGTCGTTGTCCATTGCAAGCGCAAGGTGGATGCGGGCTGCGAGGTCTATCTGATTCGCAGCGCAGGCGTGCTGGGGCAGACGGCAGCGGTGTTGGAGCGTATGCGGGTCGAGGCAGATACGGTCGCGCCTGTTGAGCGGTCCGTTGAGGTGTTGCCGTTTGAGGGCGTTCTGGCAGATGGTGATGTGCCGACGGAGTTGGCGGAGCCGGGGGAGCCGGCAAAGCGCGAGGATTTTGCTCGTATGGTCTTTGCCTGGGAACTGATGGATGTGGATCCGCGCGATGAGCGGGATCTGTCCGATGCGACGGTGGTGCTCGACGAAGTGTGCCGCGCAGGCGATATCGAGCGGACTCGGGCGCTTATGCAGCGTGCCGGGCGTGTGGTTTGCCGCAACCTGGGGCAGGTGGCGATGGCCCGCGAGCTGGGCACGGCGTTTGACGTGGCGGCGCCGGTGTTCTGTGCCAATCGGGCCACGCTTGCCTGGCTGCGCGGGCTTGGCGCGGGGTGGGTATACTTGCCTGCCGAGTTGCTCAGCAATGACAGGGAGCGTATTGCCGAGCTGGCTGCTGAACCCGGCGTCTTGGGTCCGTTCGACGCCGACTGTCCCGAGCTTATGGTGTGCGAGCACTGCCTGCTGACCGCCGAGGCGTCTGCGCCACCGATGCGACGGGGCAGGTCCGTTGCCGCGACTGCTTGCGTCGTCGGCAGGTGCGCCATCTGGTCGAGCGTGACGGTACGCGTCTGCCAGTTGCCATCGACGCATGCGGCAGGACGAGGATTTTCCTGTCGTAGATGCTGCGTCGCGTCAGTTTGTTATCATAAGAGAGTTTATGGACTTCCAGCACCGCCGTTTTCGGCGAGGTGCTATAGCAAAAGGAGGATACCCAATGCTGTCTGTTGACGAGCAAATGCGTATCATCACCTCGGGCGTCGCGCAGATCGTCCCCGAGGCCGACCTTCGCAAGAAGCTTGAGAAGGGCGAGCCCCTCAACATCAAGCTCGGCGTCGATCCCACCAGCCCCGACCTGCACCTGGGCCACGCCGTGCCGCTGCGCAAGATGCGTCAGTTCCAGGACCTGGGCCACAACGTCACCCTCATCATCGGCAACGGTACCGCGTTGATTGGCGACCCTTCGGGCAAGAATTCCACCCGTCCGCAGCTTTCGCAGGAGCAAATCGAGGCCAATGCCGAGACCTACGTGAGCCAGGCCATGAAGATCCTGGATCCCGAGAAGACCACCATCGTGCACAACGGTGACTGGATCTTGTCGATGGATCTGGCTGGTCTGCTGCAGGTGTGCTCCAAGTTCACCGTCGCCCGTATCCTCGAGCGCGACGACTTTACCAAGCGCTACCAGTCCCAGACGCCGATCGCCCTGCACGAGTTCCTGTACCCCGTGATGCAGGCATACGATTCGGTCATGATCAAGGCCGACGTGGAGATGGGCGGCACCGACCAGCTCTTCAACCTGCTTGCCGGCCGTGAGCTCATGGAGAAGATGGGCATGGAGCCGCAGATCGCGCTCACCATGCCGCTGCTCGAGGGTACCGATGGCGTGCGCAAGATGTCCAAGTCCTATGGCAACTACATCGGCCTGACCGACGCTCCCAAGGATATGTTCGGCAAGACCATGTCTATCCCCGACGAGATGATTGGCAAGTACTATCGTCTGGCCAGTTCGCTCGCCCCGGCCGAGGTCGACAAGATCGACGCGCCCTGGCCGACGGTTCCGCCGACCCCTACGAGCTCAAGCGCGCTCTGGGCCGCGACCTGTGCGACACCTACCACGGCGCCGGTGCCGGCGACGAGGCTCAGGCCGAGTTCGACCGCGTGTTCAAGGAGGGCCAGCTCGCCGACTTCCCCGAGAAGCATGTTGAGCTGACTGTTAACGACGAGGGCCAGATCTACCTCGCCGGTCTGCTCAAGGACCTGGGCCTTTCGGCCAGCGCCGGCCAGGCCCGTCGCGACATCGACGGCGGCGGCGTCAAGATCAATGGCAAGGCCGTGGCTCCCAAGAGCTACAACATCGACCCCAGCGCCCTCAAGCTGGGCGACACCCTCTCCGTAGGCAAGCGCAAGGGCTTCAAGTTGATTTAGTTACGCGGTTTTACCAAACCGCGTAACGACTCGACGCTGCAAACCCGCCAGAGCGGCAATCTGCCTTTCAACTTCGGCGGCATGACCAGAAGGTCAATGCCGCCTCGTTTCAAGGCACCTTGCTCGCTCTGGCGGGTTTTCGCTGTCGTTGCCAAAACAGCGGCGTTTTTGTTGTCGGGACGGCAGTTAGTAGTTGTTGGGTAGTCGTTGGGGACGTTCTTGAATGACTAGTCGTTTAAGAACGTCCCCAACGACTACCCAAAGCAGCCTGTCCCCATTGCGCCAAGCGGCGTGTGCCGTTAAGCGGGGAGGCGTATTGCTGACCCATCGTTTGGGCATACAATGGCTATTGGTTTGCTGCGGTGAAGGCCTGTCCGCTCCGCAGCTTTTTTCTACGGTTAAAGGAGTATGTATGTCCGTTGAGGTCATGAGATCTGTGATCGAGGCCGCCGAGGGTCGTGTGCCCGTTGACACGCTGTTTGCCAACGCACAGATTGTCGATGTGTACGGCCAGCGCGTGGCGCCCGGTAGCGTTGCCGTCAAGGATGGCGTGATCGTCGGTGTGCTCTACGATGGTCGCGACGATGCCGCCGGTACGTATGAGGCTGCCGAGGTCATCGATTGCCAGGGCCGCTATCTTGCCCCCGGTTTTATTGACGGACACTTGCATATCGAGTCTTCGAACATCCGCCCTGCCGAGTATGCGCGCATGGCGGCGACGCGCGGTACCACCACTGCCATTGCCGACAGCCACGAGATCGCCAACGTTTCCGGCCTGGACGGCCTGCGCTTTATGATCGAGGACGGCCGTCGCGCGCCCATTTCCATCAAGTACATGATGCCCTCGTGCGTGCCCGCGCTGCCCGATGAGCAAGCAGGCGCTGTGATTACCGCCGCTGACATGCAGGCGTTTTTTGCCGAGCATCCGGCGATGTCTTTGGCCTGGGCGAGATGATGAACCTGCCGGGCGTCTTTATGGCCGATCCCGAGACCTGCGCTCGAATCGACGCTGCCAACCAGACGCCGTCCAAGCAGGTTGACGGTCACGCGCCGCTCGTTGCCGGCAAGGACCTCAACGCCTATGCCGCAGCAGGTATTATCGCTGACCATGAGTCGACGATTCCCGAGGAGGCACTCGACAAGCTGTCTCGCGGCATGTACGTGATGCTGCGCGAAGGTACGTGCAGCCATGACCTGGCCAACCTGTCGCCGATGCTGCTGGAGAATCCTGCCCGTGCCCGCCGTTGCTGCTTTGCGACTGACGACCGTGCTCCCTCCGACGCGCTTGCGACCGGCATGATCGATAACGCCTGCCGCGTGGCGATTGAGGCCGGTATCGACCCCGTGGTCGCTATCTCTATGGCGTCCCTGTCCACGGCCGAGGCGTTTGGCCTGGACCACGGTTGCCGCGACCCGCACGAGCTGCGTGGCGCCATCGCCCCGGGCAAGCGTGCCGACCTGCTGGTGCTCAATGACCTGACGTTTGCCACGGCTCCGCATCGCGTATATGCCGCCGGTGCCCTGGTGGCGCAGGACGGTACCTTTGTGGGCGAGATTGCACCCGAGATGGCCGAGGTTGCGGCCCTTGCCGATGAGCTGCGCGCCTCCGTTAAGCTGCCGAAGCTTTCGCTCGACGTATTCGACTATGCCTTTAAGCCGGGCGAGGCCGTGATTGACGTGGTGCCGGGTAAGGCCATCACGGGTATGGCTCGCCCCGAGAGCGCCGAGGGCCTGCGTCGCATTATGCTGATCGAGCGCCATGGCCGCGGCGTGTCGTTGCAGGCCGAGGGCGCCGACGCGATGGCCCCGCTGGCCTGGGCCTGGTCGGCAAGCATATCGGTCGCGGCTGGTGCGTGGCTTCACCATCACAGGCGGTGCCATCGCCTCGACGATCGGTCACGACTCGCACAACGTATGCGTGGTGGGCGACAATGCCGCCGATATGATGGCTGCCGTCGAGGCCGTGGGCCAGGGCGGTCACGTACTGGTGCGCAACGGCGAGGTCGTGGCGCGCATCCCGCTGGCGCTCGGCGGCCTGATGAGCGAAGGCACGGCCGAGGATGTCGCCGCGCAGCACGACGACTTTATGGTCAAGGCGCGCGCCATGGGCATCGAGCCGCCGCTCGACCCCATCATGGGCATCATCTTCCTGCCCCTGCCGGTTATCCCGACGCTCCGCATCCGCCCCGAGGGCATGTTCGACGTCACAACCTTCACCTACGCCGACTAGTCATCGGGGACGTTCTTAAACGTCTAGTCGCCTGCGACACTCTTTGACGTGTTGCCTGACGCTGCGACCGTGGGACCTCTGACGCGCGTGAGCTATTTGCTAGGTCCTTGTAACGTTTGCGCCCGCGGAGTCTTACCTGAGCTCCCTTTGTGTACGTTGGAATTGGATACACGTTCGATTCCAACAAGTCCGAAGGGAGCTTTTCCATGTTTAAACTGATTGCATCCGATATGGACGGCACGTTGCTTGACGAAAACAGCCAGGTGCCTCCCGAGACCTACGAACTGATTCTGGCGCTACACGAGCATGGCGTGCATTTTGCCGCATCGTCAGGTCGCCGCTACGATCGCCTGTGCGAGTTCTTTGCGCCCGTTCGCGACAAGATGGACTTTGTCGCCGCTAACGGTGCCCAGGTCTACGCCGACGGCAAAATGGTAGACCGTGAGGTGTATTCGCACCTGGCGATTCGAAAGCTCGCCCAAGCAGTCGCGACGTTTCCCAATCTGCATCTTGCGCTCTTTGACCGAACCAAGTCCTTCCTGCTCGATGACGAGTGCAAGTTCGTGCGTGAGGTCGATAAGGACCTTCCCAATGCCGAGCGTATTTGGGAGCTGCCCGATCCCAGCGTAAATATCATCAAGGCGAGTATCTTTTGCGATGACGGTGTCGTTATGGACAGCGCCTACGTGCTACAGCGCGAACTTGGTCAGCTCTTTACTTTTGCGCCTTCGGGCAACGCGTGGATCGATGCTATGCAGCCCGGTGTGTCGAAGGCCTCGGGCATCGCGCAGCTCGCGGAACACTACGGCATTGGACGCGACGAGGTCATGGCGTTTGGCGACTCGATGAACGACTACGAGATCATTCGCTTTGTCGGCACGGGCTGCGCGATGGAAAACGCGCGCCCCGCGCTCAAAGCGGTTGCCGATCGCGTCGTAGGCTGCAACCGCGACCACGCCGTTCAGCAGGAGCTCCGTCGCGTGCTGGAGAGTCTCGCCTAATTCGGCAGATGGAGACGTTCCTTTTCTGTCGGCAGCCGGGGACAGTCTTTGCGGCGCCCCGCGAGGAGTGTCCCCAACGATACTTAGCTACCCTGCCGGGTTGATGCTGCTAGGCGAGGGCGGCCATGATGGTGCGGGCGACGCGTCGTGGTCGTTGTCGTATTCGGTGATGGCGTCGGCGGCCTCGTGGTCTTCGGGTTCGCCGTTGATCATGGCCATGCCGTGGCCCGCTGTCTGCAGCATGGGGATGTCGTTGATGTTGTCGCCGAACGCCCAAGCGTCGGCGAGACGCTCGCCCAGGTGCTCGCATAGCCACGTGAGGGCCGTCCCCTTGGTAGCGCCCGCGCCCATGACCTCGATATTCATGGCGTACGAACGCGTGACCTCAATGCCTCCGAGCGTGTCGAGCTCCGCCGCGATGGCGTCGCGATCGTCCGGGTCGTGCCAGTACATGGCGATGCGCTCGAGCGTCTCGACCTCGTCGATCTTGCTGTCGATATCCAGGTCAATCGGCGTTCGTGTGCGCTTGAGCGAGGCCGCGATGTGGGGGTCGCCGCCGCAGAACTCATCCAGGCGCGTGTAGAGCGAGCGGGGGAGGAAGCACTGCCCGTCCGCGAAGATATCGAAGGTCACATCGTGGCCGGCGGCGATGCGATGGATGCGATGGGCAATGCCGCGATCGAGCGGACGGCTCAATATGCGCGTGGCGCGCGAGGCATCGTTGGGCACATCGTCGTCGAGCTGCCAGACGCTGGCGCCATTGGCGCAAACGGCATAGTGCACGGCGGGATGGGCGAGGATGGGTTCAAAGATGCCCGACAGCGGACGTCCCGTGCAGGGTACAAACTCAATACCGCGGCGCGCAAGGTCGTCGAGCATCGCCCAGGTGGCATCGCTCATCTGCTTATCGCTCGTCAGCAGCGTTCCATCCATATCGGAAAAAACAATCATTTGATGCAGCCCTTTCTGCTGGCATAAAAAGCGTGGCCGAGGGCGGTGATGCCCTGGCCACGCTCGAGTTCTATAACGGTCCGCGTCCTAGCGGTCGGCGAGCGGCTTGTACTCCAGCGGCTCGATCACCGGACGATAGGCCGGGCGAATAATACGGTGTGCGCAGAAGAGCTCTTCCATGCGGTGTGCCGACCAGCCGGCCATGCGGGCGACGGCGAATAGCGGCGTAAAAAGCGTCTCGGGTACGCCGAGCATCTTGTAGATAAAGCCTGTGTACAGGTCGATGTTGGCGCAGATGGGCTTGGTCATGCCGTGGTCGCGCATCACCTGCGGTGCCAGGCGCTCGATGCGCTCGATGAGCGCGAACTCATCGCCCAGATCTTTCTTGGCAGCGAGCGAACGTGCGTAGTGGCGGCAGACCTCGGCGCGCGGGTCGCTGAGCGTGTAGACGGCGTGGCCCATGCCGTAGATGAGACCCGTGCCGTCGAAGGCCTGCTTGTCGAGAATCTTGCCAGGTAGGCTGCGACCTCGTCCTCGTCCTCCCAATTGGAGACATGCGCACGGATGTCCTCGTGCATGGACACGACCTTGGCGTTGGCGCCGCCGTGGCGCGGGCCCTTGAGCGAGCCGATAGCCGCGGCGTAGGCGGAATACGGGTCGGTGGCCGAGGAGGACAGCACGCGGCAGGCAAACGTGGAGTTGTTGCCGCCGCCGTGCTCGGCATGCAGCATGAGCATCACATCGAGCAGCATCGCCTCATCGCGGGTGAATGCCATGCCGCCGCGCAACACCTGCAGGATGGTCTCGGCGGTGGAGAGACCGGGTGTGGGGTGCGGTACATGAACCTCGGAGCCGCGGCGCTTGGCGACCGAGGCCATATGCGCGAAGGCGGCGATGCGGGGGAGACGGGCGAGCATGGAGATGGCGACGTCGATTTCGTGCTCGGGTGTAATGGCGTCGGGCTCGGCGTCGAAGGCGTAGAGCAGCAGCACGGCGCGCTGAAGCACATTCATGATGCTCGACGACACCGTGGTCATGGGGAACTCGCGGACGTATTCGTCGCTCAGGTGCCTAAAGGCACCCAGACGTTCGCAAAAACCGTCAAGCTCTTCCTTAGTGGGCAGAGAGCCCGTAATGAGCAGATAGGCGACCTCTTCGTAGCCGTAGCGGTTCTCGGCCTGGGCGTTATTGACCAGATCCTCGATGCTGTAGCCGCGAAGCGTGAGTTTGCCCTGATCGGGCACGACCTTACCGTCGACCTTGTTGTAGCCATGCACATCCGAGATGCGGGTGAGGCCCGCGACCACGCCCGAGCCGTCGGCATTGCGCAGACCGCGCTTGACGTTGTGCTCTACGAACAAGCCCTCGTCGTACGGGGCGGTCGGCAGGCCGTGGTAGAGGTTTTCGCTTTCGGGCGAAATCTGACGGCTCGCCTCGTAATCCAGAACCAGGCGGCTCAGGTGATCGTCGAAGCGGTAGTAGATTTTCTTGGCGTCGTAGGCCATGTGCGCTCCTCTCCGGTCCGCTTTGGGGCGGCGCGCTTGGACGATATGACGTCAAGCTGCCCCGAGCGGCTTGTTCGCTACAGGCGGTACATAAAGTTAAAGACGTCCTCGCGCTGAATGGACACGTTGACGCCCGAAAGCTCGCCTGCCTCGGCCAGGGCCTTCTGCAGCTCGGCGAAGTCGAGCTTGGACTCGGCGGTGTCGGCCAGCATGGTCATGGTGAAGATGTCCTCGATAATGGACTGCGTGATGTCGCGGATGTCGACGTTGGCCTCGCCCAGAACGCGGGTGACGCCGGCGACAATGCCGGGGCGGTTCTTGCCAAGGACGGTGATGACGATGCGGGAGGACGAGATCTCGGCCATGGGAAACCCTTTCGCGTGGTTGCGGCGCGCGGGGGCGCTCCGCTACGGTACAGTGTTCATCATTGTACCTGTCTGGCGCCAAAAGGGGCACCTTTGCTGCGGCGTTACACGTCTGCAACATGGGAGAAGGGGCAAAGGCGCCCGTTTGCCGCGATTCGTCGTGTCGTCTGCTGTGTCTTGGGCGCGATGCACAGTACAAAGACCGTGAACCTTTTGTGGGACGCTCGACGCCGTGGTACCATAGCCGAGTTTGTTGTCTTGGTCGGAAACCAAGACGCCTTATGCGCTGATCGGTAACCAGCGCCTGACCAATAAGGAGTCCTACCATGAAGCAGGGTATCCATCCCCAGTATGTCGAGTGCACGGTGACGTGCTCCTGCGGCAACACCTTCAAGACGCACGCTACCGTGTCCGAGATGAAGGTCGAGCTTTGCAACGAGTGCCACCCGTTCTACACCGGCCAGCAGAAGTTCGTCGACACCGGTGGACGCGTCCAGCGCTTCGCCGACAAGTTCGGTGGCGCCGCTGCCGCCCAGCTCAAGAAGGCCGAGGAGGCCCAAGGCTGCCAAGGCCGCCAAGGCTGCTGAGGCCGAGGCCGCTCGCAAGGCCGCCGCTGAGGCTAAGGCTGCCGAGAAGGCCAAGCGTGCCGCTAAGTTTGCCGAGGAGGCTGCCAAGCAGGCCGCCGAGCTCCCGCAGAGGCTCCCGTCGAGGAGGCCGCTGCCGAGGCCGAGACCACCGAGGCTGCTGAGTAAATAGCTTGCCGAGCAAACACTCGCATTCATGGCAAAAGGGCCGCGCATCCATTTGGGTGCGCGGCCCTTATCTTTTTATTGGTGCAAACCAACCTGTCCCCATTGCACCAGGTTGGCGCGAAGGGGACAGGTTGGTTTGCACCAAATGGCAGAGAGGCAGCGTTTTCCCAGATAAAAGCTGCCAAAATAAACCAGTCCCTTTTTGGCAGGCTGTCGTAGTTATTACGTGGTCGAGCGTGTCGACCGCATAGGCGGCGCCTTGTTTGGCTAAAGTACAAATATCTGTGTTTAACTCGTCCAAGGTTTCATGCCACGGGCGATGGCCAAAAAGGAAAACCACATGGGATTCATGTCAAAGCTGCTGTCCTTTGGATCCGATAAGGACCTGAAGCGCTACTACAAGATCGTCGACAAGATCAACGGTCTTGAGCCCCAGTTTGAGAAGATGACCGAGGAGGAGCTCCGCGCCCAGACTGATAAGTTCCGCGAGCGCTACGCCAACGGCGAGTCGCTCGACGACATGCTCCCCGAGCCTTTGCCACCGTGCGCGAAGCTTCTAAGCGCACCATGGGCATGCGTCACTTTGATGTACAGCTCATCGGCGCCATGGCACTGCACGAGGGCCACATCGCCGAGATGAAGACCGGCGAAGGCAAGACCCTCGTCTCCACGCTGGCCGGCTATCTCAACGCCATCGCCGGTAAGGGCGTGCACGTCGTCACCGTCAACGACTACCTGGCCAAGCGCGACTCCGAGTGGATGGGCCGTATCTACAAGTACTTGGGCATGACCGTCGGTCTGCTGCAGAACAACATGCCGCTCGAACTCAAGCGCCCGGCCTACCAGCCGACGTCACGTACGGCACCAACTCCGAGTTCGGTTTCGATTACCTGCGCGATAACATGGTCACCCGCCCCGAGCAGCGTGTGCAGCGCGGCCACAACTACGCCATCGTCGACGAGGTCGACTCCATCCTGATCGACGAGGCCAGAACGCCGCTCATCATCTCGGGCGCGGCACCAAGTCCGCCAGCACCTACAAGGACTTCGCGCGCGCCGTGCGCGGCCTTGAGCGCGGCGAGGACGTCTCGCACGACATGCTCACCGCCACCGAGGACGTTGAGCCCACGGGCGACTATGTCATGGACGAGGCCAAGCACACCATTGCCGCCACCGAGCGCGGCCTTAAGAAGATTGAGCGCCGCCTGGGTATCGATGACATCTATGCCGATCTCTCCGGCCAGCTGGTCAACCACCTGCAGCAGGCGCTGAAGGCCCAGTACATGTTCCACCGCGACAAGCAGTACGTGGTCACCAACGGCGAGGTCAAGATCGTCGACGAGTTCACCGGTCGCATCATGGAGGGCCGCCGCTACTCCGAGGGCCTGCATCAGGCCATCGAGGCCAAAGAGGGCGTGCTCGTGCGCGAGGAGAACCAGACCCTTGCCACCATCACCCTGCAGAACTACTTCCGCCTGTATGACAAGCTCTCCGGCATGACCGGTACGGCACTCACCGAGGACGCTGAGTTCCGCGAGATCTACAAGCTGCCCGTCGAGGTCATTCCCCCCAACAAGCCCGTGCAGCGTGTTGACCACGAGGACCTGGTCTACCGCACCATCCAGGCCAAGTACAACGCCGTTGCCGACGACGTTGAGCGTCGTCACGCCAAGGGCCAGCCGGTCCTGGTGGGCACCGTCTCCATCGAGAGCTCCGAGAAACTGTCCGCCGCCCTCACTAAGCGCGGTATCGCGCACGAGGTCCTCAACGCCAAGCACCACGAGCGCGAGGCCCATATCGTGGCCCAGGCTGGTCGCTATGGCGCCGTGACCATCGCTACCAACATGGCCGGCCGTGGTACAGACATCTTGCTGGGCGGCAACCCCGACGAGCTGGTGCGCGAGCGCCTGGAGCACGAGGCCTGACCATGGAGGACGTGACGCCCGAGCAGCTCGAGCAGTTTAACGCCGAGGCCAAGGAGACCTGCAAGGCCGAGCGCGAGCGCGTGCTTGCCGCCGGCGGCCTGACCGTTATCGGCACCGAGCGCCATGAGTCCCGCCGTATCGACAACCAGCTGCGTGGCCGTTCCGGTCGTCAGGGCGATCCGGGCGAGACCCAGTTCTACCTGTCACTCGAGGATGACCTCATGCGCCTGTTCGGCGGCGACAGGATGGACCGCGTCTCCAAGATGATGGTCACGGCCGACATGGGCGACGACATGCCCATCCAGCACAAGATCATTTCCAAGGCCGTCGAGAATGCCCAGCACAAGGTCGAGAGCATCAACTTCTCCATGCGTAAGAGCGTTCTTGAGTACGACGACGTCATGAACAAGCAGCGCCAGGTCATCTACGCCGAGCGCAACAAGATTCTGGACGGCAAGGACCTGACCGACCACATCACCGAGGTCATGCACGATACCGTGTACCGCTGTGTTCAGGAGTTCTGCACCAAGGACAGCCACGAGGGCGAGCGCGATCTTGAGGGTCTGCGCAAATGGGTCGTCGAGCTGACCGGGCATATCGATACCCCTCAGTTCCCCGACGAGGACTTTGAGGCCCTGGCCGCCGGTGTTTTGGCTTATGTTGAGAAGTGCTACAACATGAAGGCCGAGCGTCTGGGCGAGGACCTGATGCGCGAGCTCAATACCCAGGTCATGCTGCGCGTCATCGATACGCGTTGGATGAACTACCTGCAGGAAATGGACTACCTCAAGACCGGTATCGGCCTGCGCGGCTTTGGCCAGCGCGACCCGCTGGTTGAGTACAAGACCGAGGCCTACGGTGCGTTCCAGATACTCGTCGATACCATGTACGAGGATTACCTGCGCACTGTTCTGCGCATTGAGCTCAAAGCTGCCCCGCAGGCTGTGGAGCACAAGGAGGACCCCGCCCTTAAGGGTGCGCGCTTCTCTGGTCCCGCCGAGGTCGATGGCGACAACAGCGATTCGGTACTGCGCAAGCAGGCTCAGGTGCAGGCCCGCACCGCCGTCCAGGGTGGTCCGGCTGCCGTTAACAACGGTGGCAAGGTGACGACCTACCGCAAGTCCGAGAGCGATGACCCCTATGTCAACGTGGGCCGCAACGACCTGTGCCCTTGCGGTAGCGGTAAGAAGTTTAAGTACTGCCACGGCAGGAATCGTTAATGGCCGAGGCTCTAGAGGTAACGCTCGCCGAGTTGGACGCGTTTGCGGACCGACTCGGCGAGGTCGAGTCATATCTCCATTTGGACGAGAAGCGCACCCGCGTGGCGGAGCTCGAGGCCAAAAGCGTCGCCCCAGGCTTTTGGGACGATGCCGACGCCGCTCGCGCCACGATGGAGGAAATTGCACGCGCCAAGGAGGATATCGCCGCCGTGGATACGGCGCGCGGTGAGCTTTCCGATGCTCGCGCCGCGCTGGAGCTTGCCGAGGAAATGGGCGATGACCCCGATGCTGCCGCGCTGCGTGAGGAGGCTGCTGCCACGGCGGAGCGCCTTTCCCGCGCCATCGACGAGCTTGAGCTTGCGAGCTGGTTTACCGGGGAGTTCGACCATGGCGACGCGATTGTGACCATCAAGCCCGGGCAGGGCGGTTTGGAGGCCCAGGACTGGACCTTCATGCTCTTTAAGATGTACATGAAGTACTGCCAGCGCCGCGGTTGGAAGGTCACCATCAACGATTGCCCCGCGGCCGAGGTTATCGGCATCGATCGCGCGACCTTTACCGTCGAAGGCAAGGATGCCTTTGGCATGCTGCGCGCCGAGGCCGGCGTCCACCGTCTGGTGCGCATTAGTCCCACCGACGACAAGAAGCGCCGCCAGACCACGTTTGCCGGCGTTGAGGTCATTCCGGTGCTGCCCAATGATATCGACATCGAGATTAGTCCCGACGATATCCGCGTGGACGTGTATCACGCGAGCGGCCCGGGCGGCCAGGGCGTCAACACCACCGACTCCGCCGTGCGCGTGACGCATTTCCCCAGCGGCATCGTGGTCACTTGCCAAAACGAGCGCAGCCAGATTCAAAACAAGGCCGCGTGCATGCAGATTCTCAAGGCCCGTCTGTACGAGATCGAGCTCGAGAAGCGCGCCGAGGCGCTCGACGAGATTCGTGGACCCAAGACCACGATCGGTTTTGGTAACCAGATTCGCAGCTACGTGCTCTACCCGTACCAGATGGTTAAGGACCTGCGCACGGGCGTGGAGACCAGCAACGTCGAGGCAGTTCTTGACGACGGCGACCTGGATCCGTTTGTGATTGGCTATCACCGTTGGGCTACCGGCAACGCCGATGCGGAAAGCCAGGGCGCCTAAACCCACAGGGTTGGCCTTGGCAGATGCGGCCAATACGGACCCTGTGCGGGGGTGGTATTTGGTCGGCGAATCGGTAAAATCGAATACAGCAAGAAGTTCAAAGCGCATCCGACGGGGTGCGCTTTTTTGAGGGAGGCAGCATGGCATATCGTCTGGACATCAAGCGCATTCTTTCGATGAACTTCTTTCACGACTTGCCCAAGATCATGTTTGGCTGCGCCCTGGCAGCTATCGCAACGGACTTGTTTTTGATCCCCAACGGCCTTGCCGCCGGCGGCGTTACGGGTCTCGCCACGATTATCCAGGCGGTCGGTGCGTCTCATGGCATCTCGCTGCCTGTCGGTATTCAAACCATTGTGATGAACGCCTTGCTGCTGCTGGTGGTTATGCGCGAGGGTGGCATGTTCTACGTGGTGCAGACGGCGACGGGTTTTGTGCTGCTGGGCTTTTTCACCGACCTGTTCGCTCCGTTTGTGGCGCCGCTGGCACATGCCGATCTGGTGCTGCCCGCTATGTGGGGCGGCATTATTACGGGCATCGGTTACGGCATGGTGTTGCGCGCCGGCGCCAATACCGGCGGCTCGGACACGATTGGCCAAATCATCTCGCGTAACACCTCGCTGCCGGTAGGCTCGACCGTCATGGCGATCGACGTTGCCGTATGTGCGGCATCGGCTCCGGTCTTCTCGCTCGAAAATGCTCTGTACGCAGGACTTTCGATGGTGATTAGCGGCTATGTGATCGATGCCGTGGTCGATGGCGGCAATAAGCGTCGTATGGTACTCATCATCTCGGATAACTTCCCCGATATCGCGGCCGACATCATGTATGGTCTGGGTCGCGGCTGCACCAAATTAAAGGCGACCGGTATGTATTCGGGCGTCGAGAAGCCGGTGATCATGGTGATCGTTAGCCGTCGAGAGCTCAACACCCTCAAAACGATCGTGCGCGAGCGCGATCCTCACGCCATTGTGACGGTCGCCGACGTTACGGAAGCCTTCGGTGAGGGATTCAAGGACATTAACGCGTAGGCTGAATTTCGATTTGCGGACATGATCCGTTTTCCTCCGTCCCCAAGGGATCAAATGATCCGTAGGGACGGCAGGATTTCGGATCATTTTTGTGCCGGGGCGAGAGGTAGACACCGCATCCAAAAGACGTTCACATTGATAAACCGTTTCATCAGCGGTTCTGCCTGCTAAATTGTTCAAATAATGATAAAAACTCTGGTAAAGCCATCAGTTTCCAGCATAATGAATGGCGTACGTGCATTGCGGCTGTGTTGGGATTACCTTCGGCGCCGTGCGCATTTTGCCTAATGAGGATGAAAGGAAGGCACAATGAGCGACGAAGAGCTCAAAAAGGTTGCCAACGAGGTAAGGAAGGGCATCGTCACCGGCGTGCACGCTGCCAAGTCCGGCCATCCGGGCGGTTCGCTCGGCGCTGCCGACATCATGACCTATCTGTACTTTGAGGAAATGAACGTCGACCCGGCCGATCCCCGCAAGGCCGATCGCGACCGCTTTGTGCTTTCCAAGGGTCATTGCGCTCCGGGCCTGTACGCCGTGCTCGCCGAGCGCGGGTTCTTCCCCAAGGAGGACCTCGAGACGCTGCGCCATATCGGCAGCCACCTGCAGGGTCACCCTAACATGAACGACACCCCGGGCGTCGACATGTCCACTGGCTCGCTCGGCCAGGGCATTTCCGCCGCCGTGGGCATGGCCGTTGCCGCTAAGCACTGGGGCGATACTTACCGCACGTACGCCCTGCTGGGCGATGGTGAGAGCGAGGAAGGCCAGGTCTGGGAGGCCGCCATGTTTGCCGGCAACCAGCAGCTCGACAACCTCTGCGTGATCGTCGACCACAACGGTCTGCAGATCGATGGCCCCGTCGAGGAGGTCAACGACCCCATGCCGCTCGCCGACAAGTTCCGCGCCTTTAAGTTCCACGTGGTGGAGCTCGCCGACGGCAACGACTTCGACCAGATCCGCGCTGCCTTTGCCGAGGCCCGCGCCACCAAGGGTCAGCCGACCGCCATTATCGCCGAGACCACAAAGGGCAAGGGCGTCTCCTTTATGGAGAACCAGGTTGGTTGGCACGGCAAGGCCCCCAACGATGAACAGTTTGAGCAGGCCATGGCAGAGCTCACGGCCGCCGGAGAGGAGCTCTAGGATGGCAGACGTCAAGAAAATCGCCACGCGCGTAAGCTACGGCGAGGCCCTCGTCGAGCTCGCCAACGAGCACGATGACTTTGTGGTCCTCGACGCCGACCTGGCCGCCGCCACGCAGACCGGCAAGTTTAAGGCCGCCTGTCCCGATCGTTTCTTCGATGTGGGCATCGCCGAGAGCAACCTGATGGGTGTTGCCGCCGGTATCGCAACCACCGGCCGCGTTGCCTTCGCGAGCACCTTTGCCATGTTTGCCGCCGGCCGCGCCTTTGAGCAGGTCCGCAATTCCATCGGTTACCCGCACCTCAACGTCAAGATCGGTGCCACACACGCCGGTATCTCGGTGGGCGAGGATGGTGCCACGCACCAGTGCTGCGAGGATATCGCCCTTATGCGCGTTATCCCCGGCATGACCGTGATCGTTCCCGCTGACGACGTCGAAGCCCGCGCCGTGACGCGCGCCGCCTACGAGTGCGACGGCCCTGTGTACATGCGCTTTGCCCGTCTGGCCTCGCCGGTCATCAACGACCCCGAGACCTACAAGTTTGAGCTGGGTCGCGGCATCGTTATGCGCGAGGGCGCCGACGTTACCATCATCGCCTGCGGTTTGATGGTCGGCGAGGCCCTCGAGGCTGCCGAGCAGCTTGCTGCCGAGGGTATCGACGCCGAGGTCATCAACATGCACACCATTAAGCCCATCGACTCCGACCTGATCGTCAAGAGCGCCACCAAGACCGGCCACGTCGTGACCGTCGAGGAGCACTCCGTGATCGGTGGCCTGGGCAGCGCCGTTGCCGATGTCCTGTGCGAGCAGTGCCCGACGCCGCTCAAGAAGATCGGCGTCAACGACACGTTCGGCGAGTCCGGCCCGGGTGCCGAGCTCCTGCACAGGTACGGCCTGGACGCCGCCAACATCGTGGCGACCACCAAGGAGTTCTTGGCATAAGGCAAGGCGGATCTCAAAGACTGCTTCGCCAGTACTATGGAAACCCGGCAGGGGCGCTCTCTTGGAGGGCGCCCCTGTTTCAGTTGCGGTGAAATAAGGACTGTTTTGCCAGCCTAAAGGCTCAATTAATCCGCATTTCACCGCAACTTCCGAAGGCGTTCCCGCTTGTGCTGGCTCCATCGCGACGATTGATTGCGGCTTGGCACAGTGCGGCGACATCGGGGGCATCGCCGCCTCGGTATGTCATGGCGAGCAAAGCGGCATCATAGATTTCATCATTGGTCACATCGGCGGCATCAATGGGGCAGAAGGCGAGAATCGAATCCTGTTCTGCAAGCTCGGCCAGATCGATCGTTTCACCCATGGCAAAGGCATCATCGAGGACGAGTGTGGCACTCGTGCATGGAATTTGATAGATCGTGCCATCCGCAGCGATAGGGGAACCTGCTGCCTCGAGCGTGTAGACACCTTGTATGAGATTGATGCCAGAGCATCGGAGGCGACGAACTCAATCCTGTCGACCGTTATTCCGTCGATGGTCTTGCCCGTAATATGTATCGGAACGCGCGATGCCCCGTTATCGGCGTCCCAGCCCGCAGCCGCGACATCCAGCACGATGGCGTGCTCCGAATGGCGGATACGAAGTGCGACAACACCTGCCGCAGATGAAGGCCCATACAGCTACCGCCGACAATGCCAATTACCAGCATGCAGGCAAGGATGACCGCAACGTGGTTCCGAGGCTTTACCCGAAGCTCAGAATCAGCAGAGATGCTATTGACGACAGCCCCGCACGCCGTGCAGTACCTCACGCCATCGCGCAACTCAGCTCCACAATAAGGACAATTCATACCAGCCCCCACAACCATAGACGTTCCTATCGAGGCCACTGTAAATCGACAATCCAAATCCAAGTTGCGCAACAATCAAATCAAAAACGCGTCAAGCAAAAGTCTCTACCGGGAAAAGGACCCATATCAGCAAAGTGCCACTCAGCCCACCCAGCATGGTGATGTGGCACCCTAAGATAAACGCGGCGGCCCCTTAGTAGCCGCAGGCCGTGCGCAGGGTTACCTCCAAATCTTTCCGCAGGACGGAGGAACCCCCGCCGCACGTAGTGCGCAGCGGGGGCTCCGACATGTCCGAGGACGATTTGGGAGGTAACCCTGCGCGCGGCCGGTGGGACCAAAACCCCGCCATGCTTCTTATGTGCAGCGAAGCTAATGCTGCTAAAATACGAAGCGCTCATGTAGTTTAAACGTACGACGATAAGGAGCACCAGTGGGTAACCACTTCCGTACCTCCGGTGCGGGCGATGACGCCCCCAAGACGCAGCCAGGCGCCGCGGGCACTCGTTTCGCCACCCCGGATTCAGAGGATCAGCTGTTTAGCCCGATCCCCGCTCAGCCGGCAGATCAGGCACAGCCGGCATCCGATCCCTTTGCCTACAATCCAACCAGCGATGTCGCGCTTTCCGGCACGGCGGGTTTTGAGCCCGTTCAGGCCGTGACCGCTCGCGTGGAGCAGCCTCAGGCTGGTGCCGCCACGCCGCAGCCTACCATGGCCGGCATTCCCGACCCCTTGGCCCCTGCGACGCCGGCTCCTCAGCCTGCGCAGTCCGGTCTCTTTGCCGCTATTCCCGATCCCACGCAGCCTGCTGCCCCGGTGGTCGAGAGCGATCAGGCCGCCGAGGTCGCAAGCCTCGATAACGCGCTCAACAACCCCGATTTTACGTCGGTGTTTGCGCCCATCGATCCGCAGGCCAGCCGCAAGAAGATGGCCAAGCAGGCCGGTGTCGAGCCCGTTATCCTTATGGAGCATGTCACCAAGATCTATCCGGCACAGCCCAACAAGCCTGCACTCGACGACATCAACATCGAGATCTATCCGGGCGAGTTCGTCTTCCTGGTCGGTCACTCCGGCTCGGGTAAGACCACGCTGCTGTCGACGCTCAACCGCGACGTCAAGCCGACGAGCGGTCGCATCCTGGTTGCCGGTCAGGACCTCATGAAGATCAAGAACCGCAAGGTCCCATTCCTGCGTCGTCAGATTGGTGCCGTGTTCCAGGACTTTAAGCTCCTGCCGCAAAAGACCGCCTACGAAAACGTGGCGTTTGCCCTGCAGTGCATCGGAAAGCCCAAGGGCGTCATCCGCAGCCAGGTGCCCGAGGTGCTGCGTCTGGTCGGTCTGGCCGATCAGATGGACTCGCTGCCAGATCAGCTTTCCGGTGGCGAGCAACAGCGCGTGGCCGTTGCCCGCGCTATGGTCAACCGTCCGCCGCTGCTGATCTGCGACGAGCCCACGGGTAACCTCGACCCGGCGATCTCGCTGGGCATCATGAAGCTGCTCGAGCGTATTAACCGCACCGGCACTACCGTGATCGTCGCCACGCACGACCGCGAGATGGTCGATAGCATGCACCGTCGCGTGATCGCCCTCGAGGGCGGCCACGTTATCCGCGACCAGGAGAGGGGAGGTTACGGCAACTATGGCACCAACTAACGTGGGCTACTCCTTCAAAGAGGCAATCAGTCACTTCTTCCGTAACTGGACTACCTCGCTCGGCGCCGTCATCACGATCTTCCTTTCGCTGTTTATCATCGGCCTGTTCATCATGGGCTCCGCGATGCTGAACTCCGTGATCGGCACCGTCGAGGATCAGGTTGTCATCAACGCGTTCATTAGCGATGACGCCGATCAGGCCGATGTCCAGGCTTTTGAGGCCGAGCTTAAGACGTGGAATAACGTCAAGTCCGTGACCTATAAGGACAAGGACGACGCGCTGGCCGAGTATACGAGCAAGATGTCGGGCAACGCCGACGCCACCATGAGCGCGCTCGATGGCCAGAACCCGCTGCCGGCTTCGTTTGCAATTGAGATGGACGATCCGTCCAAGGTCGAGAGCACGGCCCAGAAGCTCAAGAAGAACGCCGACTTCCAGAAGATCGCGGATGACGGCGACGTCAACGCGAGCGTGCTGTACGGCCAAGAGGAAGTGAGCCGCCTGTTCCAGGTGACCAACTACATCCGCATCGCCGCCGTGGTGCTCGTTGGCCTTTTGACCTTTATCGCATTCATCTTCATCAACAATACGATTCGCCTGTCCATCACGGCGCGTCGTCGTGAGATTGCGATTATGCGTCTGGTCGGCGCCAGCAACGGCTTCATTCGCGGCCCGTTTATCACCGAGGGCGTACTGCAGGCCATTTTGGGCTCGCTGCTTTCCATCGGCGTTCTGGAGCTGCTGCGCAATCTGATGATTCCGCGTTTGCAGGAGAGCATCGGCTGGATGTCGTTTGCCCTGCCGATGCAGTACTACCTGGTGACCTATGCTGCGCTGATTCTGGTCGGTGTGATTATCGGTCTCTTTGGTTCTGCCATAGCCATGCGCCGCTACCTGCGCGTGTAGGCATGCCTGGAATTCATCCCTTCCAACGGGTCGTCTCTTATGGGGCGGCCCGTTTTTTGATCTCTAGGGGACGGCAGGAAAGCGAATCATTTGGGTAGACTCTTTGGAGTTCGTCATCGATAGCAAGGAGGCGCCATGGGGCGCAATAACAAGCATAAGCGCGGTGCTCGCAATAAGCGTGGGCCGGTGCGCAGCGAACGCCGTCCGAGCCTGACCGGGCGCGTGCAGCTCCATGAGCATGGCGCCTATGTCATAACCGAGAGCGGCGACTACAAGGTTATGGGCCGCGGTAAGCGCGAGATCATGGATGGCGATACCGTTGCCGTGAGCATTAAGAATAGCCCGCACGGTGAGCGGCGCGCCGTGATCGAAGGCGTGGTTGAGCGCGCAGCCATAAGCGTGGTGGGTACGTACCAGACCGCTGGTCCGCTCGGTGTGATCGAGCCGCTCGATTCGCGCCTGAAGGCCGACTTCTTCATTCTGCCCGAGGATACCTCGGCGGATCGTCTGGGCGTCCACCCGGGTGATGCCGTTGTCGCGCGCATTTTGACCTACCCGACGCGCCTGGAATCGGGCACCGTGACGATCGAACGCCGCATTGGCGGAGATGACGCGCCCGATTTGGGCGTTCAATACGTGATGGCGCGTTACGGCTATACCGATAGCTATCCCGAGGCCGCGCTGGACGAGCCGAGGGCTTTCGCTCGATGTGTCCGCGGCGCTTAAGGACCCGCTCCGCCGCGATCTGCGCGACCGCTTTGTCATCACGATCGACCCGGTCGACGCGCGCGACTTTGACGATGCCATTTCGCTTGAGCGCACGCCCGAGGGTGGCTACAAGCTGGGTGTGCATATCGCTGACGTTTCTCACTATGTGGCTTGGGACGGGCATATCGATCTTGAGGCTCGCCATCGTACGACATCGGTGTATCTGGCCGATCGCGTGCTTCCCATGCTGCCCGAACGCCTGTCCTGTGACCTATGCTCGCTTCGCCCTGACGAGGACCGTCTTGCGTTTACCGTTGACATTGAGCTCGATGCGCAGGGTCGCGTGCGGCATTACGATCCGTACCCCAGCGTGATTCGCTCGCGTGTGCGTATGGACTATGACGGCGCCGAGGCGCTGCTGGTGCGTGCCGGCGCGGTGGAGTATGGGGTGCTGGAGGGTGCGGCCGAGGATGTTGCGGCTGCTGAGGCCTCGCGCGAGGAGGCGCTTGAGCGCGGTCTTGCGTGCGAGGAAACTGCTCGCGGCTATAACGTCGACCTCGGCGATTTCCTTGTCGCCGCCAACGAACTCGCCGAACTTCGCCGTCGTATTCGTCGTGCCCGCGGCTCAGTCGATTTTGACACGGCCGAGATTCGCGCTCTATTGGATGAGGACGGAGTACCCGTGCAGATTGTGGCGCGCGAGCGTTCGTGTGCCACGTCGCTTATCGAGGAAGCCATGCTACTCGCCAACGAGTGCGTTGCAGAGTGGCTGGCAGACCGTGATATCGAGGCCTGCTATCGCGTGCATGAGGATCCGAGCCCCGATAGCCTGCACGGTGCCGCCGTTGCGCTGGCGCAGCTGGGCATCATCGACGATCGCCGTGCTGCCGGTATCGCCCTGGGGAGTCCCGATGAGCTACAGGCTGCAGTTGATGCTGCCGCCGGTACGGCCAACGCACCGCTCGTCAACACGCTGCTTCTGCGCAGCATGCAGCGCGCACTGTACAAGCCGCGCAACGAGGGCCACTTTGCGCTCGCCGTGCCGTGCTACTGTCACTTTACGAGTCCCATCCGTCGCTACCCCGATCTGGTGGTGCACCGCGTGCTCAAACTGCAGTTGGCCTATGAGCAGCTCGGCGGCAAGGACGCCTTGGTCCGTACGCCGCGGCTGATCGGCAAGGGGCGCGAGTCGCTGCCGCGCATTCTGCCGCAGATTTGCCGTGCGTGCAGCGATGCGGAGCGTGCGGCCGATGCCGCCAGCCATGCGACGCAAAAGATCAAGATTGCCCAGTACTATGAGGATCGCCTGGGCGAGCGCTATGCCGGAACGGTCTCATGGGTCAGCAGCATGGGCCTCTTTGTGCGCTTGGACCTGACGCAGGTCGAAGGCTTGGTTTCGATCAAGAGTCTGGGCAACGAGTGGTTCGAGTTCGACGAGGATGCGCTTGCGCTGACGGGCGCCGACACGGGGACTCGCTATGAACTGGGCCAGCGCGTGATTATCGAGGTCTCGCGCGTCAATACCACGCGTGGGCACTTGGACTTTAAGCTTATCCATTAGCCAAATCTCGACTCATGGCGGGAGAGCGGAGGGCGGTCTTTCGGGGCCGCCCTCCGCATTTGGATCATGACTACCTTGCCGTCCGCTCGGCCGCCCGCTTACCTGCTATTCGAGAGGTAAAACCTACCAAAATAAACCTGTCCCTTTTTGGCAGGTTTACAAGAAAGCGGGGATGAGATGGCGACGGTGTATGGTTATGCGCGGGTGAGTTCGCGCGATCAGAATCTAAATCGGCAGCTGGATGCGCTGGGCGCCTATGGCGTGGGCTCGGCGAATATTTATGCCGACCATGCGAGCGGCAAGGACTTCGATCGCCCGCGGTATCGCGAGCTGCTGCACATCCTGGGAGACGGGGACGTGCTGGTGGTGCTTTCTATCGACCGACTTGGCCGTAATTACTCCGAGATTCTTGAGGAATGGCGACGCATTACCAAGGAGCTCGGGGTTGCCATTGTGGTGTTGGACATGCCATTGCTTGACACGCGCGTCAGGGCCAGCGGCGCGCCGGATGTGACCAATACCCTGATTGCCGATATTGTGCTACAACTGCTGAGCTACGTGGCGCAGGTGGAGCGCGAGAATATTCATCGGCGCCAGGCGGAGGGGATTGCAGCGGCGCGGGCGCGAGGGGTCCGTTTCGGTCGACCTCGCAAGCCGTGCCCTCCTCAGTTTGAGCTGGTACGCGATAGCTATGAGGCAGGCGATATTACCCGCAGCCAGGCAGCAAAGTGCCTGGGCGTGTGCGTGGGGACCTTCGATCGCTGGATGCGCGAGACGGAGTAGGGGAGCCGGGGATGCGGACTCAGCGACCACCGCCGCCCATCCCGACCCGCTTGCCCCCGTTCGCATATGGATGGGCACCAACATCCGTCGTGTCGCCCATACCGTAGAGTTCTTCTTTGTTGGGCTGTTTGTCTCGTTGGCGGCGGTGTGCTTGGATAAGCGCACGACCTGTCCCATTGGCGCCCGCGCGAGACGCTGTTAACAACCCTGTTACGAATAATGCGACCTTGATGAATCATTTTGTGTCGCGCGTATTTCCGAGCGGTCGGATTTGAGGGGCGAGTGGTAGAATGCCCGCCCTTTGTGCGCCATGATGCGGCACAATGTACCGTAAAAGCTGTTTATATCCGGTACGAATCGTTCGTTGGTCTTTAATTCTTCTCAACGGAGGTGTTTGAGATGGCAAACGGATTGCTTTTAAGGCTTCGCGAGCGTGAGCTCAGCGCAAGTCCGGCGGAGCGCAATGTCATCGCATACGTGAGTGCTCATCCGCATGAGGTGGTCGGGCTGTCCGTCCGCGGTCTTGCCGATGCCACGTTCTCCTCGCCCTCGAGCATTTTGCGCTTTTGCAAGCGCTTGGGTTTTGCGGGCTACAAGGAGTTCCAGCGCGAACTGATTGCCGAACTTGCGCTCCTGGGCGACAGAAAGGACGTTGCCCTCGAGGACATCTCCGTGGATGACAGCGTCGAACGTATCGTGGGGAAGGTGATGAAAAGCAACGTGCGCACGATCGAGGCGACGGCGCGAACACTCGATTACACCGTTTTGGAACGATGTGCAGCCTATCTTAAGCGGGCGCGCATGGTCAATCTGTTCGGTATTGGTGCTTCTCGCTTGGTTGCACACGATCTGGCACAAAAGCTCATGCGTGTCGACAAGGAATGCCATCTGTACGATGACTGGCACGACCAACTCTTGTGCGCCAAGAACATGCACGAAGGCGATATCGGCATTGCTTTTAGCTACTCGGGCTTAACGCAAGAAGTACTGGACTGCACCGCCGAGGCCCAACGCCACAACTGTCCCGTTGTGGCCGTGACCAAAGTAGATGGATCGTCCAAGCTTGCCACCATGGCCGATGCCGTGCTCGGCGTTGCTGCAAGCGAGCCCTTGGTCCGCAGCGGTGCCATGGCCTCGCGTATGGCTCAGCTTATGGTTGTCGATGCCCTCTACGCTGCTTACGTTGCGAGCGATTACGAACGGGCGACGCATGTCATCAAGCAAAACTACATCGAGAAACAGGAAAGATGAGGTGAACAAAATGCTCGATTTAACAAAATTCACGACAGAACAGCGAAATCAAAAGTCAATGGACCTCGACACGATGACATCGCTGCAAATCGTCACGACGATGAACGATGAGGATCTTCGCGCCGTCCAATCGGTCACGAAAGTGTTGCCCCAGGTTGCCACGGCAATCGACTGGCTGCCGAGCGCTCGAGCGCGGCGGACGCGTCTTTTATATGGGCGCGGGCACGAGCGGTCGTTTGGGCGTGCTCGACGCGTCGGAGTGCCCACCCACGTTTGGCGTATCGCCCGATCTGATTGTCGGACTCATTGCCGGAGGCGAGAGGGCGTTTATCAAGGCTGTCGAAGGTGCCGAGGATAGCGAGGAGCTTGGCGCGAGCGACCTGCGGGAACATGGGCTCTCCTCCAAGGATCTCGTCGTTGGTTTGGCGGCAAGCGGTCGTACCACCTATGTGGTGGGCGGCCTCGCGTACGCCAAGGCAACCGGGTGCAAGACCATTGCTATCGCCTGCAACCAGGGGTCGAGGATCGGGGAGGACGCAGATCTTGCCATAGAGCCCGTGCCCGGCCCCGAGGTGCTTACCGGCTCAACGAGGCTCAAGGCGGGAACGGTCCAAAAGCTCATTCTCAATATGATTTCGACCGGTGCCATGGTCAAGATCGGCAAGGTATACCAAAACCTGATGGTCGATGTGCAGCAGACGAACGAGAAGTTGGTGGTGCGCGGCCAGAACATCGTGATGGAGCGACCGGCTGCACGCGCGAGCGCGCTGTTCAGGCGCTTGCAGATGCCGGCGGCCATGTAAAAACCGCTATTGTCTCGGTACTGCTGGACTGCGATGCCGAGCAGGCTGCGGTGGCTCTTGAGCGGGCGCGCGGCCATGTCCGTGCTGCGGTAAGTGGCCATGAGAAGAGCAATGCCGACGCCCAATAGGTGCGCGGCGTGAGCTGATATGACATCCAGACGAGATACCCAATACAAGGAGGAGTTATGACGAACAAAGAGCTGGCCCAAAAGCTGTTGGACCTTTTGGGCGGTAAAGACAACGTGCTCGCAAACGCGGCGTGCATGACGCGCCTGCGCGTGACCGTCAAAGACACGGGCAACGTCGACACGGAGGGTATTAAGGCACTCGACGGCGTGATGGGCCTGGTCGAGGACGACACGATGCAGATCGTGCTGGGTCCGGGCAAGGTGAATAAGGTGCTCGAGGAGTTCTCCAAGCTCACCGGCCTTGCGAAAGGCGTTGCTGACGAGAGCGTGGTTGACGCTGCGGCCACAAACAAGGCCGCGCAGAAGGCCAAGTACGAGTCCAAGCCGGTTCAGGCCTTCCTCAAGAAGATTTCCAATGTCTTCGTCGCCCTGCTTCCCGGCATCATTGCGGCTGGCCTCATCAACGGTATCTGCAACGTCATTAACGTCTCGACGGCAGGAGCGCTTGCAGGCGAGTGGTGGTACCAGGGCATTCGTTCCATGGGCTGGGCCCTGTTTGCCTATCTGCCCATCTTGGTGGGCTATAACGCGGCACGTGAGTTTGGTGGTTCCGCTGCGCTGGGCGGCATCGCTGGCATGATGTGCATTGCCAACAGTGCCATGCCCCTGCTTGCGCCTGGCGCGGCTGATCCTGCCACTGCCATTCTGCTGCCGCTCACCAATGCGCAGTACAACCCCGCAGCGGGCGGCATGATCGCGGCTCTCATCGCTGGTGCATTTTTTGCCTGGATGGAGCGTCAGATTCGCAAGGTTATGCCCAACGCACTCGACACGTTCCTATCCCCGCTGCTGGTGCTCATCATCGGTGCCTTTGCTCTGATGCTCGTCATCCAGCCGGTTGGCGCATGGCTGACGACTGCCATCTTTAGCGTTTTGACCTTTATCTTCGAGAAGCTGGGCGTCCTGGGCGGCTATATCCTGTCGGCAGGCTTCTTGCCGCTGGTGTCCGTCGGCCTGCATCAGGCGCTCACGCCGATCCACGCTATGCTCAACGATCCCGACGGCGCTACCAAGGGCATCAATTACCTGCTTCCCATCCTTATGATGGCTGGCGGCGGCCAGGTCGGTGCCGGTCTGGCGCTGTACTTTAAGACCAAGAACGCCAAGCTCAAGAAGTACGTCGCAGAGTCCATTCCCGTTGGAATCCTCGGTGTGGGCGAGCCTCTGATGTATGCCGTTACGCTGCCGCTCGTTCGTCCGTTTGTGACGGCCTGCCTGGGTGCCGGATTTGGCGGCGCGCTCGCGGCGCTGCTTCACATCGGCACGGTTTCTCAGGGCGTTTCCGGTCTGTTTGGCCTGCTGATCGTCGTTCCTGGCCAGCAGCTCGGCTACGTTGCCGCTATGCTGCTTGCCTATGCCGCCGGCTTTGTCCTGACGTGGTTCTTTGGCGTCGACGAGCAGAAGATCAACGAGTTCTTTGGCGAATAGTTTGATATCGCGAGCCGTGTTGCTCAGGGCTCGCAGCGCGCGGCAGATTTCTTGATGCTATGGTTGTGCCGGCGGGGCTAACTGCTCCGCCGGCCTTTTTTTAAAGGAGCGTTGAAACGTGAAAACGGGTATTTCGATTTATCTTTCCAGCCCTCTGCAGGATATTGAGCGGACGATTGAGCATGGTGCCGCGGCGGGTGCGCGCTATGCGTTCACCTCGCTGCATATTCCCGAGGATGGGGGGGCGGCGTATGCGATAAGGTCCGTCATGTGCTGTCGCTGCTTTCCGCCCGCGGCATTGCGCTCATCGCCGATGTGGGGCCGCGCACGTGCGATTTGCTCGGGCTTGAGCGCATCGAGGACCTGCGCGATCTGGGGTTGGAATACCTTCGTTTGGACTATGGCTTTAGCGCCCAGCGGGTCGCGGAGCTGTCCGGTGTATTTCGCATTGTGGTCAATGCATCGACGGTGAGTTCTGATGAAATCGCATCGTGGTGTGAGGCCGGTGCCGATGTGACTCGTTTTGCCGCCTGTCACAATTTTTACCCCAAGCCTTATACCGGTTTAGCTCTGGAGGACATTGCTCGGGTGAATCTTCGTCTTGCGGCGCTTGGATTCGAAATCATGGCTTTTGTGCCGGGTGATGCCAACGTTCGCGGGCCGGTATTCGAGGGACTGCGACGGTCGAGGCACAGCGCGGTCGCGCGTCAAAGGTTGCTCTCAATATGCTTGAGCTTGCACATGGCGCCGATTGCGACATTGTGTTGGCCGGCGACCCCGATCTTTCCGATGCGGGCTGGACGCAGTTTGCTCATGTTTCCGCCGGATACGTGGACCTGCAATGCGAGCTTGAGCGGTTATGCCTATGTACGTGGGCAGATTCATCACGACCGACCCGATTCGAGCACCCTCATCTTTAGGTCTCAGGAGTCGCGTACGACGCTTAAGCGGATTCCGTGCCGATGGATGCCGGTGCCGGCCTGTCACGAAAGACGGGGTCGATCGCTGTGAGCAATAGCGGCTATGGGCGCTACGAAGGCGAGCTTGAGATTGCGCGGGTCGATCTTCCCGGTGACGAGCGCATGAACGTTGCGGGCCATATCACGCCCGAGGCAATGGAGCTGCTGCCGTTCATCAAACGCGGATTCGGGGTACGGTTCGTTTAGCGTGTGACCCGTGGGCTACAATTGGCCCATCATGCGAAGGCGCCTCGTGTGGCGTGTGCCTGCGTTGGCCGATCTATATTCGGAGGATTCCCATGACCGTACTGTTTGTTGAATATCCCAAGTGCTCGACCTGTAAGAAGGCCAAGGCATGGCTGGACGAACACGGGGTAGAGTATATCGACCGCGATATCGTTTTGGACAATCCCACGGCTGATGAGCTTGCGACCTGGATTGCTCGTTCGGGACTGCCGGTGCGGCGCTTCTTTAATTCGTCGGGCATGAAATATCGAGAGCTGGGCCTGAAGGCGCGTCTAGATGCGGGCATGACGGATCGGGAGTGCTACGAGCTGTTGGCGACCGACGGCATGCTGGTTAAGCGTCCGCTGTTGGTGGGCGACGACTTTGCGATTCCCGGCTTTAGGGAATCGGCTTGGGTCGAGGCGTTGCTGTAGCGGCTGCGGAAAGTGCGACCCGTTTTGAGTGCTCAGGGTGGGACGTGTTTTCCATCGGCGGGCTCGCTCGGCTCAATCCTCGAGCTGTGCCCATTCGTGCGGATCGTAGACCTTTACGTGCTTGTTGGGCTTGCCGCTCCAGTACTCCTCGTCCATAAAGGGCAGATATGCCTGAACACCGGGGCAGATAAAGGGAATCCGCTGCTGTTGCAGTCGCTCGCGTTGTCGCTGCTCCAGGTGCGCCTCGGATATGACAGTCGGCATACCGGACAGCTCGACGAGGCTTGCCTGGATTCGCTTAAGGTCGGGGAGTCCCGCGTGCCATGACATCCGCATGATCAAAAAGGATGCACGGCGGTAGTTTGCCTGCATCACCGTGATGGCGGGGCGCAGAGTGGGATGGATTTTGTCCCGTTCGGGCCAAAGGTCAGCAGTGATCTCGAGGCCCAGGGTCTCCCATAGGTAATCAAGCTCTTCGTCCATGGCGCCTCGATATCTACGTGATCATTGATACTTCGATTGTGTTGCCTGGTGCTATCGTTTTCGCGGTAGAATCTGCCAACGGTTGACGGCTACCGCTCGCGGCGTTTTGCCCTTCGTGTGCAGCGGTCGACTTCACAGGTCCTTCACGTGTTGGCCGTATTTGACTGAATTTCAAAAAAGTCAAAATTGGGGCTTGCGTCACGGCCGGACTTCCCGTATATTTCTTTCTTGCGCAAAGGCACAGCCGAGCGCAGCGATGCAGTCATTGGGATGTCGTCTAATGGCAGGACAGCGGATTCTGGTTCCGTCAATGGGGGTTCGACTCCCTCCATCCCAGCCATTGCATTTGCTACATATGGCCCGTTCGTCTAGCGGTTTAGGACGCCGCCCTCTCAAGGCGGAGATCACCAGTTCGAATCTGGTACGGGCTACCAAAATTGACGCCCGGGCCTCGTAAGAGACCCGGGTTTTGTGTATTGACCGATATTTAAGGCGCGCGTTGAGTCTGCCGCCCGGACCGAGGAGTTGTCATGGACCTGCCTATCAGCTTGGAAGACATCACGTATGCCGAGAACTATCTGGCGCAGGGCGACCTGGCTACGGCGACGCCGCTGCTTGAGCGTCTGGTGGAGCTCGCCGAGGAGTATATCGACGCTGAGTGCAAGACGGAGGAGAAGCGCCAGTACTTTAGCTTCGACAGCAAGTTTGAGCGCCTGGCCTATCGCCGCGTGGAGAAGGATCCGCGCGAGCTGGTGCAGGTCGAGGTTCCCTTTGACCGCCTGTACTCCGACATGGCGTTTGCCTACATTCGCCAGCAGGATTATGTGAGTGCTCGGAATGCCCTGATGCAGGCCGTGCGTTGGATCCCATGAACTGCAACTATCGCTTGGACTTGGCCGAGCTGTTCCGCGCGCTCGAGGACAAGCAGGAGTGGGCATCGCTCTCGTTCTCGGTGCTGGAGCGCGCGAGCGACGGTAAGTGCGCCGCACGCGCCTACACCAACTTGGGTCAGTACTTCTTGGAGCCCGAGACCGAGAACATTTCGGCTGCCGTGGGCTGCGCGCGTCTGGCGCTGCGCCTGGCGCCCAATGATGCGCATACGACGCGCCTGCTCAACAAGATCCATACCACCTATCCGGATGCCGCGGACGAGAGTGACGACCATGTGATGGGTGAGCTCGCCCTGCAGGGCGTGCCGACCTCGCCTTCGGCCGAGATCGCCATCTGCCTGATCATGTGCGCGACCGACGCTGCGAGCGACGGCGACAAGCAGGAGGCTACGCGCCTGACGGTCCGTGCCCGCGACCTGGTGGGCGAAGAGGCGTGCGCGGCGATTATCAAGCTGGTGCGCGAGAGTGATGCCGAGCTTAACGCCGAGCGCAAGGCAAAGCGCGAGGCTGCGGGCTCAAACGCCGATGGCGCCAAGGAGGCCGGCGATGCCCAGTAAGCGCGAGCGCAAGCTCATTTCCAAGAATCGCTCGGCACATCACGAGTACTTTATCGATGAGACGTTTGAGTGCGGTATTGAGCTGAGCGGTACCGAGGTCAAGTCGATTCGCGAGCGCGCGTGCCAGATTACCGATACCTTTGCACTGATTCGTGGCGGGGAGTGCTGGCTCGTCGGCCTACATATCCACCCTTATAGCCATGGTGGCGTGTGGAATCGCGATCCCGACCGTCGGCGCCGTCTGCTGCTGCACCGCAAGGAGATCGACTTTCTTGACGGCAAACTTCGCAACCGTGGTTATGCGCTGGTTCCGTTGGAGCTCTACTTTAATACCGACGGTCGCGTAAAACTGCTGCTGGGCCTGGGTCGCGGCAAGAAGCTCTACGACAAGCGCGAGGACATGGCCAAGCGTGATGTCCAACGCGAGATCGACCGCGCCCTCAAGGAACGCAACCGCTAGGCGCTCTATATAAGTTGCGGTGGAATACGGACTGTTTTGCCTGTTTGAGGGGCTATTCAGTCCCTATTTCACCGCAGCTGCGGGTGTCTCATCTTTCTTACTGTTCTGACACATATGTTTCAAAGGCGGCGTCCGTTATGGGCGCTGCCTTTTTTGTGGGTGACATACATCCATGAGGTTCCAACCCGAGCTAGGGGAGTGATCGTTATGGACAAAACTGCGTTCTTTACCATGCCGAGCGGCCTGTACGTGGTGAGCGCCGCGGCAGACGGGCTGCGCGCCGGCTGCGTCATCAACACTGCGGTGCAGGTGACGTCCATGCCGCCGCGCATTTTGGTTGCCGTGAACAAGGACAACGTCACCTCGGGCGTCATCGCTTCGGCCAAAGCGTTCGCGCTGACCGTGATCGATCAGACCGCCGATATGCTCTACATCGGTAACTTTGGGTTCCGCACCAGCAGCGATTATGACAAGTTTGCCAAATACGAGACCCGCGAGACGGCTCTGGGCATGCCCTATGTGCCCGAGCACGCGGCGGCCCTGTTTAGCTGCCATTTGATCGACACTGTGGATGTTGGCACACATCTACTGTTTATCGGCGAGGTCGAGGATGCCGAGCGCTTGAGTGACGAGACGCCGCTCACCTACGATTACTACCATAAGGTCCTGAAGGGCAAGACGCCTCCGAAGGCGTCCTCGTATCAAGGCTAGAAATGTTTTAAAAATACTTGCATTATATTATTGAGAATCTATACTGATAAATGAAGTACATCACCAGTCGCGTTCGAGAGGAGAACATCATGGCTGAGGAGAAGAAGACGTATAAGTTCGTGTGCATCGTTTGTGGCTACGAGGTTGAGGTCGACACGCCCGAGCTGCCCGAGGACTACGTGTGCCCGGTCTGCGGCGTCGGTCCCGATCAGTTTGAGCTCGTCGAGGAGTAGCTCGTAGACACACGACTTGCAGCAACACAGAGCTCTGTCCAAGGGCCTCGGTCGAAATTCTCGGCCGGGGCCCTTTTGATTAATCCGTCCCCAAGGGATCACGGCTGCTGTTAGTCGATCCTGTCTGACGTGAGTCCGGCCGACCGTTTGTCTCAATCTGTAACATGTGGCGGCTCAAAACGGGCCTATCTGTTACAGATTGAGACAAAAGGTTGGAGCTGAAGAAATGTCTCGATCTGTAACATCTAGAAGCGGAAATTGGGTCCACTTGTTACAGATTGAGACAAACCAAAACCGTCCGGCAGAAGATCTCAACCTGTAACATCTAACAGTGAAAACGGGGTCTACGTGTTACAGATTGAGACAAACGGAGCTGTCCCTCGGAAAGATCTCAATCTGTAACACCTAGACATCAAAAGCGGGTCTAGATGTTACAGATCGAGACGTTTGCCTGAGTAGGTGCCCCGTCCCATTACATCCCTGTCAACAACACGACATCGAGAATCGTCACGATGGCGCCGATCCCTACGAGCAACGCGTTGAGCGGGCGCGAGTTGGCGTATTTGCCCATGACGCGGGGCGAACTGGTGAGTCGTATGAGCACAAAGACCGTAATCGGCAGCTGAAGCGACAGCAGTGCCTGGCTCCAGATGAGACCCTCAAAAGGATTTGGGACGACCAAGCACGCCGCCACTGCGCCGACGAAACAGGCCGCCACCCCGATTGAGGAATGTCGGTCGTGGATGTCGTATTCCTCATCGAACATGCCCGCGGTGATGGTTCCCGCCGCCATGCCCGCCGTCACACTACTCGATAGTCCCGCAAACAGCAGTGCCACCGCAAAGATGGTCGAGCTTGCCGGGCCCAGAATGGGGGAGAGTGTAGCCGCTGCGACGGCGAGGTCGTCAACGACAATGCCGTGCGCAAAGAAGGTCGTTGCGGCCAGGATGACCATGGCCGAGTTGATTGCCCAGCCCACGCCCATCGAAAAGAGCGTGTCGAAGAGCTCGTAGCGCAGACGTTCTTCGATAACCTGCTCGCCTTGGCCTTCGAAGTGCATGGATTGGATGACCTCGGAGTGCAGGAAGAGGTTGTGGGGCATAACGACCGCGCCTAGGACACTTACGATAATCGCGGCCGAGCCGGTGGGCATACTGGGTGTGATCCAGCTTGCGGCGGCTTGCGGCCAGTCGACCTTGACCAGCGCAAGCTCGGCTAAAAACGAAAGTCCTACCACGCCCACGAAGGCGATGATCCATCGCTCGGCGCGTTTGTAGGAGCTTGTCATGAGCATGGCAATCGATGCCGCCGCCACGATGATGCAGCCGGCGCGTACGGGCAGGCCAAAGAGCATCTGAAGGGCAATCGCACCACCTAGGACTTCGGCCATGGCGGTGGCGATGGTCGCGAGATAGGCACTGGCGAGCGCCGTGCGCCCAACGAAGCGGGGGAGATAACGTGTCGTGGCCTCGGCAAGACACGTGCCCGTGGCGATGCCCAGGTGCGCCGCGTTGTGCTGCAGCACGATGAGCATGATCGTGGACAGCGTGACGATCCACAGCAGCGCGTAGCCAAACTGCGAGCCGGCGGCCATGTTGGAGGCCCAATTGCCCGGGTCGACAAAGCCGACGGTCACGAGCAGTCCGGGGCCGATATGCCGTGCAATGTCTAGGCCTCCGTGACCGCCGGTGCGCCGGGAACCAAAATGATGTTTGAGATGGTTAATCATGGTGCGCTCCTGCGTGCCGTTTGCTTGACGCCGCAAAGGATACCCGTTTTAGGCTCGAAGTTAACCAAGACTAACAAAATAGCTGTATTTGAATAGGATGAGGAAGGGGGCTGCCGAAATGTCTTGATCTGTAACAACTAGGGATGGAAATTGGGCCTAGCTGTTACAGATCAAGACAGGAAGAAATGGTTCTATGGAAAATCTCGATCTGTAACAGCTGACCGCCAAAACCGGCCCTTCGTGTTACAGATTGAGACATTCGGAGCCGTCTCTCAAAAATATCTCAATCTGTAACAGTAGGTCGTCGAAATTGGGTCTTCCTGTTACAGATTGAGATGTTTGAAGCGGCGAGCTCACAGGCCGAACCTGGGGCCCTTGTTGTTGCCCTTGAGGTCGGCGGTGTCCACTCATAGGGCGCGCGTTACGCGATTGTTTCGAAACGGGCGGGAAACACAACGGGCCGGCGATGCTCCTAGTATGCCTAGTCAACTGACTGTCTAAATATCTAGGGGAGGATCGCGATGCAGGCAGATTCCGCTCAGCAGCAGGGCCTTTATCGCCCCGAATTCGACCACGATGCATGTGGCATCGGCGCGCTTGCCGATATCAACGGTGAGCGCCATCACCAGATTCTGGACGATGCACTGTCCATTCTGGTCAACTTGGAGCACCGCGGCGGCACGGGACTCGAGAAGAACACCGGCGACGGCGCTGGCATCCTGTTCCAGGTTCCGCATCACTTTTTCCGTAAAGAGGCTCAAAAGTGCGGCCAGATTCTGCCGGCAGAGGGCGACTATGGCGTGGCCATGCTGTTCTTTCCGCAGGACGACAAGGGCGTAGAGGATGCCCGCCGCGTGTTTGAGGAGGGCTGCGCCGAGGCCGGCGTGCCGCTGCTCTTTTGGCGCGAGGTGCCGGTCGACCCACACGATCTGGGCGAGACCGCCCGCGCCTGCATGCCTACTATCCTGCAGGCCTTCCTGGGTCGTCCGGACGACACGCCCGCCGGCGATGCCTTTGAGCGTCGCCTGTACGTGTGCCGTCGCACCATCGAAAAGAAGGCCGACGCCGAGTTTGCCCTGCGCGATAAGATCTTCTACGTGTGCTCCATGAGCTCGCGTACCATCGTGTACAAGGGCATGCTCGTCGCCACGCAGATGCGTCGCTTCTTCATCGATCTCAACGATGCCGCCGTCAAGACGGCCGTGGCGCTCGTCCACTCACGCTACTCCACCAACACCACGCCCAGCTGGGAGCGCGCGCACCCCAACCGCTTTATCATCCACAACGGCGAGATCAACACCCTCAAGGGCAACGTCAACTGGATTCGCGCCCGCGAGCCCAATCTGTACAGCCCCGTGCTGCAGCACGATCTTGAGCGCGTGATGCCCATCATCAACCGCGAGGGCTCCGATTCCGCGATTCTGGACAATGTGCTTGAGTTCCTGGTCATGAACGGCCGTCCGCTCACGCGTGCCGCATCCATGCTGCTGCCCGAGCCGTGGGACCACAACGACAGTCTGAGCGAGGAGCGCCGCGCCTACGACGCCTACCAGTCAATGCTCATGGAGCCGTGGGACGGCCCGGCGGCCATCGCCTTTACCGACGGTCGCACGCTGGGTGCCGCCCTCGACCGTAACGGCCTGCGTCCCGCCCGCTACTATGTGACGCGCGACGGTCGCTTTATGCTGGCAAGCGAGGTGGGCACCATCGAGGTAAGCCCCGAGAACATCCTGACGAGCGGCTGTCTGGGGCCGGGCCAGATGCTCGAGGTCGATTTTGCCGCGGCCGCGTGATCTACAACGACGAGCTGCGTGCCCGCTATGCCAAGGAAAAGCCCTACCGCGACTGGATTGCCGAGGAGACGCTGACCGTTGACGCGCTTGATGAGCGTTGCGACAACGCCCGCCGAGGACGCCGAGGTGCCCGTCGCCGTGCGTATGGCCAAGCTCAGCTACCACTGGGATGACGTTGACGAGGTCGTGCGTCCCATGGCCCAGCAGGGCAAGGCCCCGCTCGCCTCGATGGGCATCGACGCGCCGCTGGCCTGCCTGTCTAAGAAGACGCGTTCGTTCTTTGACTACTTCTATCAGCTGTTCGCTCAGGTCACGAACCCGCCCATCGACGCCCTTCGCGAGCATATGGTCACCTCGACCACGCTCTACCTGGCAACCACGGCAACCTGCTCGAGGATTCCCGCACGGCCTGTCAGCTGGTTCGCTTGGAGCGCCCGTTGCTCAATGAGGAGGAGTTCGAGCGTATCAGCGCCATCGACCGTGTTGGCTTTAAGACCCGCCGGTTCCGTGCCGTGTACCGCCGCGATGCGGGTGAGGGCGCGCTGCAGGCTGCGCTCAAGCAGCTTGCAGAGGACGTTGAGGCTGCGGTCCGCGACGGCGTGAACATCGTGGTATTGAGCGACCGCGCTGCCGCAGGCGAGGTACCCGTACCGTCACTGCTCGCCGTGGGCTGCGTGCACAACCACCTGATCCGCGCCGGCGTGCGTACCTTTGCCGACATCGTGGTGGAGTGCGGCGATGCCGTGTCCCCGCACGACTTTGCGGCGCTGGTGGGCTACTCCGCGAGCGGCATCTATCCGTACAACGCGCATGCGTGCATTCGCGACTTGGCGGCGCACGGCGATCTGGACGTGACAGCCGAGCAGGGCATCGCCAACTACAACAAGGCTGCGACCGCCGGCATCGTTTCCATCATGTCCAAGATGGGCATCTCCACGGTGCAGAGCTACCATTCGGCGCAGATCTTCGAGGCCGTGGCTTTACGCCGGAGTTCGTCAATGCGTACTTCGCTGGCACGGTGAGCCGTGTGGGCGGTATGGGTGTCGAGGACGTTGAGCGCGAGCAAAACGAGCGCTACGACGCCGCGCTCGCTATCCTTAAGAGCCCGGCTCGCGATCAACTGCCCACGCTGGGCCTGACCAAGTGGCGCCCGCTTGGCGGCGAGGATCACCTCATCGATCCGCAGACTGTCTACTTGCTGCAGACCGCCTGCCGTGAGGACAGCTACGACACCTTTAAGGAGTACAGCGCCCGCCTGCACCGCACCGGCCGTGCCGTGCGCCTGCGTGACCTGCTGGACTTTAATGCCAACGGTCGCACGCCGGTTTCGCTCGACGAGGTGGAGCCCGCGCTCAACATCGTCCGCCGCTTTAACACCGGCGCCATGTCGTACGGTTCCATCAGCAAAGAGGCACACGAGTGCATGGCCATCGCCATGAACCGCCTGCACGGTCGTTCCAACTCGGGCGAGGGCGGCGAGGATCCGCGTCGCGAGACCCCGCTGGCCAACGGTGACTCCAAGAATTCCGCCATCAAGCAGGTGGCAAGCGCGCGCTTTGGCGTGACGAGCCGCTACCTGTGCAGCGCCTTCGAGATTCAGATCAAGATGGCCCAGGGCGCCAAACCCGGCGAGGGCGGACACCTGCCCGGCAAGAAGGTCTACCCCTGGATTGCCGAGGTCCGTCAGTCCACGCCCGGCATCGGCCTGATCTCGCCTCCGCCGCACCACGACATCTACTCCATCGAGGACCTGGCGGAGCTTATCTTCGATCTTAAGAACGCCAACCCCGGCGCGCGCGTGTCGGTCAAGCTGGTCAGCGAGGCCGGCGTCGGCACCATCGCCACCGGTGTGGCCAAGGGCGCGGCCGACAAGATCTTGATCAGCGGTCACAATGGCGGCTCGGGCGCCGCTGCGCGCGACTCTATCTGGCATGCGGGCCTGCCGCTGGAGCTTGGCCTTGCCGAGGCCCAGCAGACGCTGCTGCAAAACGGCCTGCGCTCGCGCGTGGTGCTCGAGGCCGATGGCAAGCTCATGGACGGCACCGATGTTGCTGTCGCTTGCCTGTTGGGCGCCGAGGAGTTTGGCTTTGCTACCATGCCGCTCATCTCCATGGGCTGCCTCATGCAGCGCGACTGTCAGCAGGATACCTGCCCGGCCGGCATCGCTACGCAAAACTGCCGTCTGCGTCGCGGCTTCCGCGGCAAGCCCGAGCACGTTGAGCACTTTATGCTCTTTGTGGCCGAGCAGCTGCGCGAGATCATGGCGAGCCTGGGCTTCCGCACCATCGACGAGATGGTCGGCCATCCCGAGTGCTTGCGCCAGATCGAGGTCCCGGGCAATCGCAAGGCCAACCTGCTCGATCTGTCGCCCGTGCTGGCGAGCGCGACCTGCGAGTTCGGTGCCCATATCCCGGGTGCCGACGGTCGCCACTTCCTGCCGCAGATGGCCGCGGACAGCGAGCTCGACAAGACGCTCGACTCCACGTTGTTCGTGCCCTATACGGCCGATGCCCGTGCGCACCTGCGTCCGATTCGCTTCCGCGCCGATATCGCCAACGTCAACCGTTGCGTGGGCACCATCCTGGGCAATGCGGTGACCAAGGCGCATCCCGAGGGCCTGCCCGCCGGCTCCATTACCATCGATTGCGATGGTTCGGCCGGTCAGAGCTTTGGTGCCTTCCTGCCGCGCGGCATTACGCTCAACGTGTGCGGCGACGCCAACGACTACTTTGGCAAGGGCCTTTCGGGCGGCGAGGTGTCGGTGCGTCCCAACCCGCATGCGACCTACAAGTTCGACGAGAACATCATCGTGGGCAACGTTGCGTTCTTTGGCGCCACGAGCGGCCGCGGCTTCATTAACGGCCTGGCCGGCCAGCGCTTTGGCGTGCGCAACTCCGGCGCCACCGTGGTGGTCGAGGGCTGCGGCAACCATGGCTGCGAGTACATGACGGGCGGTCTGGCGCTCATCCTGGGCGAGGTCGGCAGAACTTCGCCGCCGGCATGACGGGTGGCGTGGCCTATGTCTTTGACCAGTACGGTACGCTCGATGCCCGTGTGAACCACGAGAGCGTTGAGCTCAAGGCCCCGACGGCCGACGAGCTGGTGCAGATTCGTGCGCTCATCCAAGAGCACGTGGACGCGACGCAGAGCCCGCGCGGCATTAAGCTGCTCTACAGCTTTGAGACTATGAGCAAGCACTTTGTGAAGGTCATTCCGACCGAGTACGAGCGCGTGTTGGCGATTATCGCCGCCGCCGAGGCCATCGGTAAGACGCATGCGCAGGCCGAGGAGCTGGCGTTTGACATTGTGACCGGTCGCGCGAGTGCCGCGGATATCGCTCGCTTCGATGTCGCGGGCGGTGCTGCGGGCACTGCACCCGTTGCTGCCAACCCTGTTGCTTCGACCAAGAAGGAGGCGTAAGTGCCATGGGTAAGCCCGGTGCTTTTCTTGATATCGATCGCGTGACCCACGAGCTGCGCCCCGTGGAGGAGCGCAGCCGCGATTTCGATCCGCTGTACGTGGAGCTCGACGACGATGCGCGCCGTGCCCAGGCGAGCCGCTGCATGATGTGCGGTGTGGCGTTTTGTCAGATGGGTGCGAGCTTTGGCAAGGCGCGTCCGAGTGGCTGCCCGCTGCACAATCTGATTCCCGAGTGGAACGAGCTAGTGTATCGCGGCCGCTGGGACGAGGCTGCCGAGCGTCTGTCACTCACCTCGCCCATGCCCGAGTTCACGAGCCGCGTGTGCCCGGCGCTGTGCGAGGCCGCGTGCAACCTGGGCTCGGTCGACGGCCAGCCACGACGATTCACGACAACGAGCGCGCGATCAGCGACCATGAGTGGGCAAACGGCGGCCCGCGTCGCTTTGAGCCGGCAGGGGAGGACGCACCCACGGTTGCGTGGTTGGTCCGGCCCGGCTGGTCTGGTGGCTGCATGGGAGCTTGCGCGTCGCGGCGCCCGCGTGACGGTGTTTGAGCGCGACGACCGCCCGGGCGGTCTGCTCATGTACGGCATTCCCAACATGAAGCTCGAGAAGTCTGTGGTCGAGCGTCGCGTGGCGCTCATGCGCGAGCTGGGCATTGTGTTTGAGCTTGGTGCTGACGTGAGCGATCCCAAGGTTACCGCCAAGCTCGATGACTTTGACGCCGTCGTGGTGGCTGTCGGCGCTCGTGCTCCGCGTGGGCTTTCGGCTGCGAACATTGATGCCCCGGGCGTGGTGTACGCCGTGGACTACCTGACGGCTTCGACCGTCTCGGTGCTCGATGGCGGCGAGCCTGCCATCGATGCACGCGGCCTGGACGTCGTGGTCATTGGCGGCGGCGATACCGGTAACGACTGCGTGGGCACCGCGGTGCGTCAGGCGCGCGCAGCGTGCGCCAGTTTGAGTTCTTGCCGGCGGCGCCTGATGCGCGCGCGGCGAGCAACCCCTGGCCGCAGTGGCCCAACGTGAAGAAGACCGACTACGGCCAGCAGGAGGCTATCGCTGCAATGGGTGGCGAGATACGTGCCTGGGGCGTGGATACGCTTGAGGTGCTGCTGGACAAGAAGGGTGCGGCTGTGGGTCTGCGCGTGGTCGATCTGGATTGGTCGGCTGGCAAGCCCGAGCGCATCGCGGGCTCCGAGCACGAGGTGCCGGCGCAGCTGGTGCTCATCGCCTGCGGCTTTACGGGCCCGGAGCACGGTGTGTTCGACGCCGTTGGCGTGTCTGTTGCCACCGCTGGTCGTCCGCTGCCGGTGATGGCTGCCGAGGGCTCGCAGTCTTGCGGCGCGTGTCGACGGCGTCGCCGCGGAGCCGCGCCGGTGTATGTTGCCGGCGACGCTCGCAACGGCAGCTCGCTCGTGGTGAACGCTATGGCCGACGCCCTGGCCTGCGCTGCTGAAGTCGCCGACGCGCTGGAGCTGTAAAGTAGTCATTTAAGAACGTCCCCAATGACTAGTCATTTTTTGTCTAGTCGTTGGGGACACTCTTTGCGAGCGATTTGCTCGTTTGTCGACGTGTGGGTGCTCATTTGCCGACTTCTTGGGCTGTGGCCACCTGTTGTTTCTGTGGTGGCAGCGGGCGTTTGGCTTAAAATGGCGGGTCGGCTGTCTATGTCTACCTGCCGTTTCTTTGCGGCGCGCATATTCGGTCAAGTGTCCCGCCAAGTGTTTGGTTAGCATCTGGTTTGCAGCCGGAGGCCTATTTTACCCGTGCCGACAGTGGCTGCCCACCCTCCTCGTAAGCTCAAATTGAGGTCCATCAGTTTGAGGAGGATGCCATGACTGACCAAGTTTTTGACCGAGCAGAGCTGGCTGAAGCCGTCGGCAACGATATTGCCGACATGGCCCATTTTTGGATGCTGCGGAAGTTTCAGTTTCTGGAGCCGGCGCGCGAGCAGTTCGAGATTATCGTCGATCCGTGGCTCAGCTATTGCGAGGAACCTTCTCAAAACGAAATCATGGCCTACAACATGGCGTTTACCGATTGGCTGCTGTTTGAGCGCCCCTATCGCCATGGCAAGACGCTGCTCGAGCTATATGTGGATGAGCCGCCAGCGTCAATTTCTCCTGCCTCGCTTGGGCGACTTAAGCAGGTGCGCGGCACGCAGTACTTCTCTCGCTTTGGCATTTTGGACAAGGATCCTGCGTCCGGCATGGTCGCGCTGAAGGACACACGCACCGATCATCGCTTTGATGTCTACGACCCGCATATCGTGCAAAAGGAGCATTGGAACGACGGCGCGATTGCGGTGCGCCTCGCCTGTGTCGACGATGTCTGGCTTACAGCGGGACAGCTCTACTTATATGACATCGCGCGCCTGAACGACACGGCGGTCGACGGGCCGGGTGCGGCGCATCCCGAGGATCTGCAGGACGGCTTTGACACCTCGTGCATCAGCTTCTTCTTGCGTCTGGTCCGCGACATCATGGGCGCCCGGGGGCGGTACGTGAAGTCGCTCAACATCTACGAACAGGAATGGGAGTAGGGGATGGACCTGGCGTTGTCCTGCCTTGCCTTCTGTCTTTATGTCTCGATCTGTAACGTTTAGGGACAAAAAACCGGTCTACCTGTTACAGATCAAGACGAATGCTTGGGCGCTGCTGATTTGTCTAAATCTGTAACGTTTAGGGGCCTGGAGAACGTCTAACTGTTACAGATCGAGACGTTTGGCACCTGGTTGGGGGAATGTCTCAATCTGTAACATCTAGCGGCCAAAAATCGGTCCTCCTGTTACAGATCAAGACATTTGTCAACGGAGACAACGGTGACGATGGTCCATTTGTCTGACGTGGTGGTGATGGAAGTGCCTAATACCGTTTTCAAATACAGGCATGCAACACGTAACACCTTGGCGCGGAATAGGATACTTGCCAGGCTCACGGAGGCGGCTGAACAAGGCGTGCTGTTTGCGACGCACGACAATGCTGAGCTCATGTGGCTGCGGCGTCATGTGGGAACCGATGATATTGTGGAGCCCGAGCCGTACCTGTTCTGCTTTCAACATGATTGGGGTGTACTGACGCCGGCGGAGCGAACGCTGCGTACCATCAAAGGGCTTGCGGAGTTTCATCCCGATTGGGCGTTTTGGGGTTATGACGCGGCACTTTTGTGGGGCTTGGAGGTGCCGAATGATCTGCTTGGGCCACGATATCTTGTTAAGACAGGTTGCTCGGTGCCGCTGAGCGCAGGATGTCGGCTGTTGCGTCCGCAAGCGGCGGGCGCACTTGAACAAGTCGACGGCGTGCGGGTGACGTCGTTTTGGCGCACGGTGAGGATTGCTTGCTGCGTGCGCCGTTCTCCTACGGGTTGGCGATTGCCGATTCTGCACTGAGGGCGAAAGGTGTATCACGTGGGGATTTGTGCGAGCGCCTCCGCGCCGATTGCGAGGGCAGGCGCGGGTATCGCAGGGCGCAGGTGATCGCGTCGTATGCGGACGGGCTGTCCGAAAACGGCGGCGAGTCACGGTTCCGAGCGTTCTTTATTGCATACGGTTTTCCGGTTCCGGAGTTGCAGGTGGAGTTTCGCGATCCGCTCGATTCGAGCCAGGTGTTTCGGGTTGATTATTTCTGGAGGCTCGAGGACGGGACATGTGTCATCGGCGAGCTCGACGGGAAGGGAAAGTATACCCTGCAGGATGGTGGGGATCGGGAGTCGGTCGACCCATTCGTGGCAGAACGTCAGCGAGAGTCCCATCTGACGATGCTCGGACATAAAGTACTGAGGTTTACGTTTGATGAGCTCAAGAATCCGGGGAAGCTGGCTGAAAAGATGAGGCTGGCGGGTATTTCGCAGCGGGCCGATTTGGCTGAGGGATGGAAGCGTCAGTGGTATGGGTGCTAAGGGGTGCAACTGACGCGAATGTGGTTGTTCCTGCCGAGTTTGTCTCGATCTGTAACAACAAGGGGCCGTTTGGCCTCGTAGCTGTTACAGATCGAGACAGAAGGTTGGCTGCCGCTAAAAGATCTCAATCTGTAACATCTAGAGGCCGAAAACCTGTCTAACTGTTACAGATTTAGACGTTTGACGACAGGGCTGGAGAATATCTTAATCTGTAACATCTAACGGCCAAAAACCGCTCTAACTGTTACAGATCGAGACAAAGGTTGGACGCGGTGCCGAAAGATCTCGATCTGTAACATCTGGCTGCTAAAACTCGGTCTACCTGTTACAGATCTAGACATTTCCCGGATGTCGCTGGGATGGGACTGCAATGCATTCCGTTCTCCGTGTCTCATCCTTTCTCCGTTAACCGATATGTCCGCAGCAACCCTGCCGCACTGGGTGATAATGGACAAATGTTCAAGTTAATCGTGAGGGAGGAGCTCGATATGGCATCTGCCGATCGTTCCACGTTGTTTATCAATGCGACCATTCTGGATGGTTCGGAGCATATGGAGCCGCAACCCGATATGGCCGTGACTGTTGAGCGCGGCGTCATCACCTGGATGGGGCCGAGTGCTGTGGCGCAGGCGCCTGCAGGTGCCGAGGTTATCGACCTGGGTGGTGCGTATCTCATGCCCGGTCTCATCAATATGCACGTGCACCTGTGCGGCTCGGGCAAGCCTGTCTCGGCCGGCGATGCGGGAGCGCTGATGAAGAAACTCGATAATCCCGTGGGCCGTGCCATCGTCCGCCGCATCCTCAAGGGCAGTGCCCAGCAGCAGCTGGCAAGCGGCGTGACCACAGTGCGCGGCGCGGGCGACCGCTGTTTGCCGACATTGCCGTGCGCGACGCTATCGACGCCGGCAAGTATCAGGTCCGCGCCTGGTAGCGCCGGG
>ENA-OQCF01000030-OQCF01000030.1-human-gut-metagenome-genome-assembly--contig:-NODE-30-length-50488-cov-2.725343_pt1 | contig 50488 bp, 46 predicted proteins | sample MGYA00242756_ERZ504573 | MGnify/ENA primary metagenome ERZ504573 (study PRJEB26092, sample SAMD00036240) | human gut metagenome | host: Homo sapiens | study: EMG produced TPA metagenomics assembly of... | reverse complement strand
TACAAAAAGACTTGCCTAACGGACACATAAGCTGTATGATAGATGATAAGAACGGAAATACCTGGCTGGGAAGCAATGCTGGTTTTATCACATTGAATAACAAGAACAATGCATCATATACCTACGCATTACCGGAAAGTTATTACGATGTATGTCGGCTGAATGACGGGAAATTGCTATGGGCGAACTCTACAGGATTACTCTATTTTGAACCGCGCACTTTAAAAGAAAGTTCAAGTAACTGCCAATTCCATATCTCCGATATAGATATTAATTACAATAAAGTAGAAATAGGAGAAAAAATAAACGGACAAGTCATTCTGGACAAACCTGCGTACCTGATAGAACATTTATCTTTAGACTACAATAACAACAACCTGATTCTCTATTTAAGTGATCTGAAATACGGAACCTCGCCCAACACAGTGAAATATCGCCTGTTACCCACAGAAGAAAAATGGAATACGAATTATGACGATCATATAAAACTCAGCAATATCCCTCCTGGGAAATATGTACTGGAAATACGCTCGTCTTATCCGTTGGAAGAAAATAAACAAATAACCCGGTTATCTATCAATGTAAATAGATATTGGGCTGCAACCGGATGGGCCATCGCCGCATACATCCTGGCTATTATCATTATTTCTTTGCTTACATGGATGTACTTTAACCGGAAATTACAGAAACGGCAAGTTACAAGGCCAAAGAAGTGAAACTGAAAGAAAAGCTGGAAGAAGAAACGGAAATAAGAAAAGAAGAAGAGAAAAACCATCAATTGCGTGACCAAATCAGATATATGCTGGCACAGGAATTACGCACCCCGTTATCACTCATCACCGCTCCGTTAAAAGAAATGATTACTAATACGGCCTTCCCGGAATCATTCCTGCAAAAAGCAAAAATGGCCTATCGGAATTCAATCAGCCTGCAAGACATTTGTAACCAGCTATTGAATATTCATCAGCAAGAAAGTTACAGTCCTAAATTGAATGTGGCCCCTTATCCTGCCAGCGTGATAGCCGACACTGTAGTCCGTGCATCTCACGAACTACTGAACGTCAGTCCCATTAACCTGCATTATGACAAAGACAACAAAATAAATACGGAAATATGGATTGACCGGAAAAAGATAATCTTTATTCTAAGCAATATATTATCCAATGCCTACCGGCATATCTCGTATTCCGGTTCCATCCACTTTACTGTAAACACCAGTACTATCAACGGAAAAGATTTCTGCCTTTTTACTATAGAGGATGACGGGAAAGAATGATAGAAGAGTCCTCTGTCATCTTCCTTGGATCGGACAATTACAATCCTCCAAGCAACCGGCTACATCCCGAATTAGGCATTGAAATTATGAAAACGACAATACTAGCCCACCACGGCGATATCCAAATCACTCAAGAAAAAAACAAAGGAACCCGAGTTGTTCTTTATATCCCTCTAGGTAAACAACATTTGAAAAATGATGAAAACGTATGTTTCATCGAACCCGAAACAATAATGGAAGATTCAGATAAAGCAATGATTACTGCAGAGGATAAAAGACAACAGGAAATAGCAAACAGTATAACCGCCAAACCTATTGACAACCCCGAAACCAAATACAAACTACTGGTTGTTGAGGACCATGCAGATATCCGCCTCTATCTGAGAGTATTATTTTCTGCCACCTATAATATTATATGGCGGAAATGGGGAAGAAGGAGTAAGAATGGCACGTAAAGAAATACCGGATCTTGTAATAACGGATGTCATGATGCCTGTCATGAACGGTTTTGAATGTTGCCGTATCCTGAAAGAAGATCTAAAAACTTGCCATATCCCTATTATTCTGCTGACAGCTTTGACAGATGATGAAAATATAGTGAAAGGAATAGAATTAGGAGCTGATGACTATATTCTGAAGCCGTTCAATCCGGAGATTCTCCGCACTAAAGTAAAACGTTTAATAAAAAGCCGGACTGAACTGAAACGGATTTATACCAAACTACTAATGCCTTCCATCACCGTCAACGGCTCGCAAGAAGAGAATACGGAAACAATCATCATAGAAGACCCGTTCATCACACAAATTCTGAATATTGTAAATGAGAACCTGCAAAACCCGGAATTCAATGTGAAAAAACTGGCCGAAATGCTGAACATGAGTCAACCTACCCTTTACAGAAAAGTAAAACAACTCACTAATTTCACTATCATAGAATTAGTAAGAGGAGTCCGGTTAAAACGTTCTGCCGAATTACTGAGAAGCCGCAAATACAATGTTCAGGAGGTAGCCGAAATGGTTGGTTATAATGACATCCCCACCTTCAGAAAGCATTTTGTCGATTTCTATGGCACCACTCCCTCTACATTTAATAGTAAAGAAGATACGGAAGATAAAAAATAATCGTTAACAGCCAAATAATTTTTTGAATTAAAAATCGTAACCTTTTGCAGCCAAATATATAGGTATAGTATGCAAGACATTAGAAACATTGCGATCATCGCCCACGTAGACCACGGAAAAAACGACTTTGGTGGACAAGATGATGCTGGCGGGACATTTGTTCCGCAACGACCAGACAAATGGTGAACTGGTATTGGATAATAATGACTTGGAACGCGAAAGAGGGATAACTATCCTTTCAAAAGAACGTTTCAAATTAACTACAAAGGAACAAAAATCAATATTATTGATACTCCGGGACACGCCGACTTCGGTGGCGAAGTAGAACGTGTACTCAATATGGCTGATGGATGTATCTTATTGGTAGACGCATTCGAAGGCCCGATGCCGCAGACACGCTTCGTATTGCAAAAGGCATTACAGATCGGATTGAAACCTGTAGTTGTAGTGAACAAGGTGGATAAACCCAACTGCCGTCCGGAAGAAGTATACGAAATGGTATTCGACTTGATGTTCAGCCTGAATGCTACAGAAGATCAGTTGGATTTCCCCGTTATCTATGGTTCTGCCAAAAATAATTGGATGAGTACTGATTGGAAGACCCCGACAGAAAACCTGGTTCCGTTGTTGGACGCTATTATTGAGCATATTCCGGCACCGAAACAGTTGGAGGGAACTCCTCAAATGTTAATCACCTCTTTAGACTATTCAGCATATACAGGTCGTATTGCTGTAGGACGTGTACATCGTGGTACGCTGAAAGAAGGTATGAATATTACACTAGCAAAGCGTGATGGTAGTCTGATAAAGTCTAAAATCAAAGAGCTACATACTTTTGAAGGCTTAGGACGTAAAAAGACAAATGCCGTTTCATCGGGAGACATCTGTGCTGTAGTAGGTGTAGAAGGCTTCGAAATTGGTGATACTATCTGCGATTTCGAAAATCCGGAACCATTGCCCCCCATCGCCATTGACGAACCGACCATGAGTATGTTATTCACTATCAACGATTCTCCTTTCTTCGGCAAAGAAGGTAAGTTTGTGACTTCACGCCACATCCAAGACCGCTTGACCAAAGAAATTGGATAAGAACTTGGCATTGCGTGTACGCAAAAGCGAACTGGAGGACGGTAAATGGATTGTTTCAGGACGTGGTGTGCTTCATCTTTCTGTCCTGATTGAAACCATGCGCCGCGAAGGATACGAATTACAAGTGGGCCAGCCTCAGGTTATCTTCAAAGAAATAGACGGAGTAAAATGCGAACCTATCGAAGAATTAACGATCAGCGTACCCGAAGAATATTCCAGTAAAATGATCGATATGGTAACCCGCCGTAAAGGTGATTTAGTTTCTATGGAAACACAGGGTGACCGTGTAAACATTGAGTTTGATATGCCTTCGCGCGGTATTATCGGTCTTCGTACCAATGTACTGACAGCATCGGCCGGAGAAGCGATCATGGCTCACCGTTTTAAATGCTACCAACCATACAAGGGCGAGATAGAACGTCGCAGCAACGGTTCTATGATTGCTATGGAAAGCGGAACAGCTTTTGCATACGCTATTGACAAATTACAGGATCGTGGCAAATTTTTCATTTATCCGCAAGACGAAGTATATGCCGGCCAAGTAGTAGGTGAACATGTTCATGAAAACGACTTGGTTATCAATGTAACTAAATCGAAGAAGCTTACCAATATGCGCGCATCAGGTTCTGATGACAAGGCACGCATCATTCCTCCGGTAGTATTTTCGTTGGAAGAAGCATTGGAATACATTAAGGAAGATGAATATGTAGAAGTTACTCCAAAGAGTATGCGTATGCGTAAAGTGATTCTTGACGAAACAGAACGTAAGAGAGCTAACAAAAGCTAATCAATCTACCTTTAATATAAAAAATCCCGGAGACCATATTACCTTCGGATTTTTATATTTAATCTACAAACTTTACTTTACTAACTTCTCTAGGTTTAGCAGCCGGCATTTCATCGGGATAACCGAAAGCAATCGCATAAAGCAACTCATACCCTTCACTGAATCCCAACTGTTTCATATATTCGGCAGCTGCAGGTGTATTTCATGAAACGCACAGGCCCCCCAAACAGCAGGAACCTATTCCCATTGACCAAGCAGACAAAATCATATTCTCACCCAACAGACCACAATCTATCTGTGACATATCATATGCAGGATCGTTAGCAATAAACACTACTGTAGGAGCATTATTGAACATATTCTGAAATCCCGGACGTTCTGCCGCTTTGGGATTTTCTTTTTTGAAAATTTCAGTCAAACCATTGATAAATTCCGGATTATCTACTACACGAACCTCCCATGACTGTTTATTCATTCCATTAGGTGCATTGATTCCACATTCCACTATAGTCTGCATTTTTTCATGTTCCACAGCCTTGGGCTTATACTTCCGTATACTACGGCGGCTCATAATAGTTTCTATTACAGGGTCTACCTGACTCACGGAAACACTATCCGTAACAACTTCCTTCTGTTGAGAACCTTGCGATGTACAGCTGCATAATACGAACATACCTGCACCAACTAACATTAATCTAAATAATTTCATTTGCTATCATATTTGGTTTGCAACAAATCTAAGGCATTTTCAAGCATAAAAAAAAAGTGGTTCCCGATAGGAACCACTTTTTATATGTTAAATCTGTAAAATTCAGATTACAATTTCGGACCGGCAGCAACCAATTTCTTACCTGCTTCGTTACCAGTGAACTTAGCGAAGTTCTTGATGAAACGACCAGCCAAGTCTTTTGCTTTTTCATCCCACTGAGCAGCGTCAGAGTAAGTGTCACGAGGATCAAGGATCTTCGGATCAACACCCGGCAATTCTGTAGGAACAACGAAATCGAAGTAAGGAATAACCTTAGTAGGAGCCTTATCAATAGAGCCATCCAAAATAGCATCGATGATACCACGAGTATCGCGGATAGAGATACGTTTACCAGTACCGTTCCAACCAGTGTTAACCAAATATGCTTTAGCACCAGTCTTTTCCATCTTCTTAACCAATTCTTCAGCATACTTAGTAGGATGCAATGACAAGAAAGCAGCACCGAAGCAAGCAGAGAATGTCGGAGTCGGTTCAGTAATACCACGTTCTGTACCAGCCAATTTAGCTGTAAATCCAGACAAGAAGTAATACTGAGCTTGTTCAGGGTTCAAGATAGATACCGGAGGCAATACACCGAATGCATCAGCTGACAAGAAAATAACTTGTTGAGCGTGAGGACCTTTAGAGATAGGTTTAACGATGTTTTCGATATGATAGATAGGATAAGAAACACGAGTGTTTTCTGTTACGCTCTTATCAGCGAAATCAATCTTACCATTAGCATCAACTGTTACGTTTTCCAGCAAAGCGTCACGTTTGATAGCAGCGTAGATATCGGGTTCACTTTCCTTATCCAAGTTGATAACTTTAGCATAGCAACCACCTTCGTAGTTGAATACACCTTCGTCATCCCATCCGTGTTCGTCGTCACCGATCAACTTACGTTTCGGGTCAGTAGACAAAGTAGTCTTACCTGTACCAGACAAACCGAAGAAGATAGCCGAACTAGTTCCTTCCATATTTGTATTAGCAGAGCAGTGCATGGAAGCGATACCACGAAGCGGGTTCATGTAGTTCATGATAGAGAACATACCTTTCTTCATTTCACCACCGTACCAAGTGTTCAGGATAACTTGTTCTTTAGTCTTCAAGTTGAAAACAGTAGCTGTTTCAGAGTTCAAGCCCAGTTCTTTATAGTTGTCAACTTTTGCCTTAGATGCATTGAAACATACAAAATCAGGTTCTCCGTAAGCTTCCAGTTCTTCAGCAGTCGGGCGGATGAACATGTTAGTTACGAAATGAGCCTGCCAAGCCACTTCCATGATGAAACGTACTTTCATACGAGTTGCAGCATTAGCACCGCAGAATGTATCAACAACGAACAAACGCTTGCCGCTCAATTGTTTTACAGCTTTAGACTTCAAGTCAGCCCAAGCTTCTTCAGTACAAGGTTTGTTATCGTTTTTATATTCGTCAGAAGTCCACCATACTGAATTTTCAGAAGCTTCATTCTTAACGAAGAATTTATCTTTAGGAGAACGACCTGTGTAAACACCAGTCATTACGTTTACAGCACCCAGTTCAGTAACCTGTCCTTTTTCGAAACCTTCCAATCCCGGTTTAGTCTTCAGCGAAAAGCACATCATAAGAAGGATTGTGGAGAACTTCCTTCACGTCGGTAATACCGTACTTGCTTAAATCTAAATTTGCCATTTTTTAATGATTTAATTTGGTTATTGTATAATGTTATTTTTACTCTTTATTTTCTGAAAGAAGATGTTTTTCAACACCCCCTTGTCTAAGGCGCTACAAAATTAGTGCTTTATTTTAAAAAAAAGAAGTTATTAGAGAAAAATTTCCGTAATAAATCAAATATTTATATTTGTGTAACAAAAATGCAATTCGTACTTTACAAATCTAGAAATTATTTGTTTCTTTGCAGGTCAAAGTCAACAATATAACAAAAGCATAGATATGAAAATCATCAATCTCAGTGAAGGCAATTCTCTCCTAAACCAATATGTAGCGGAATTGCGCGATGTACATGTTCAAAATGATCGTATGCGTTTCCGCAGAAATATTGAAAGAATAGGAGAAATCATGGCATACGAGATGAGTAAAGCACTAACCTATTCCGTAAAGCAAGTACAGACACCCTTGGGAACTGCCACGGCCAGCACACACGATGACAAAATAGTGATCGCAACGGTATTCCGTGCCGGACTGCCGCTGCACACCGGTTTTCTGAACATGTTCGACCATGCCGACAACGCTTTCGTTTCCGCATTCCGTTTTTACAAAGATGATGAACACCGTATTGTAGATGTACACATTGAATACATCGCCGCTCCTTCATTGAATGACAGAACCTTGCTTCTCGTTGATCCCATGCTTGCCACCGGTGAAAGCATGGAACTTGCCTGGAAAGCGTTCCTTACCAAAGGCAAACCAGCTAAATTGCAGATGGCCTGTGTCATTGCCAGCCAACAAGGGGTAGCGCATATGGCAGAACTTTTTCCCGGCGATGATGTCACATTATGGTGTGCCGCCATAGACCCTGTCTTGGACGAGCACAAATACATTGTTCCGGGGTTAGGGGATGCCGGTGATTTATCATTCGGCGAGAAACTCTAAAGCTCAAACTATAAGGACAGTTTCAGGTGTGTTCTCTTACACACTAAAATTCTAAATTAAATGGTTAGTAACCGGCAATTATTCACTGCCTATTACTAACCATTTAATTTTTAGAACAACTCTGTAGATCCGGTTCCTACAGGGAAGATGAAAAATATTATTTCACTTCCCAAATATCATTTGTCATCAGTAATTCCTGGAAATTATGATATTTTTTCTTTGCGGCCACTTCTTCAATCTGTGCATTAACGGCGTCATCATAAGTAGGCGCTTCCACATCACGGATCACACCTAATGCAACCGGAAAATCCGGTCCTTCCATCAATGCCAGTTTCAACTGCAAAGTATTATCCATACAATGAGCATCGTGCACTAAAATGTCTTTTTCCGTCACACCATTCTCGCCAATCTTTACCACTTTCAGCCCGAAACCTTCCTGCATCAGCCCGTATTCTTTATCTACCCCAAACAACATCGGTTTACCGTGTTCCAAATAAATGGCATTCTTTGAACGACCTTCTTTCGTATATACTGATTCGTGTGTTCCATCATTAAAAATGACGCAGTTCTGAAGAATTTCACATACAGCCGCACCTTTATGATTGGCAGCAGCTTTCAGAATCTCCACTGTACCAGGACTATCCGTAGCTACCGCACGGGCAAAGAAACGCCCACGCGCACCAAAACATAATTCAGCCGGATGAAACGGATCTTCCACAGTGCCGTAAGGAGATGATTTGCTAACAAATCCACGGGGAGAGGTCGGAGAATACTGTCCTTTGGTCAAACCATATATCCGGTTGTTCAACAAAATCATATTCAAGTCGATATTACGACGAACGGCGTGTATAAAATGATTTCCACCAATAGCCAGCCCATCACCATCCCCTGAAATCTGCCAGACAGTAATCTTCGGATTAGCCACCTTGCAGCCTGTAGAAATAGCAGCCGCACGACCGTGCACAGTCTGCATGGCATATGTATTCATGTAATAAGGCAGACGGCTGGAACATCCGATACCCGAAATAACGGCAGTATCATGAGGAGCCACTCCCAATTCAGCCATCGCTTTGTGCAGCGAAGCCAAGAAAAAATGGTCACCGCAACCCGGACACCAGCGAGGTTGTCCCTTTTTGAAATCTTTTGCTGTATATTCGTTCATAGTCTTTACTTTCTTTACGGTTATTATTTATTTAAAATCTCAGTGAAAGCATCAACTAACTCGCTGACTACGAACGGCTGGCCTTTTACCTCATTAAACTGATAAGGAACAAATCCGTCCACTTTCATACGGAGATATCCGGCAAACTGACCAAGATTCTGCTCAGCCACGACTACCTTCTTATATTTCTTCAGCACTTCTGCCGTATTGTGAGGCAGCGGGTTCAAATGAACAAAATGTGCCAAAGCAACCTTCTTGCCCGCATGGTTCATTTCCTCCATTGCTGAATATAAATGACCGTAAGTTCCACCGAAACCTACTATCAGCAAATCTGCATCCTCTACGCAGCCTTGCACCTTAACATCAGGCACTGGAATTTTAGCAACCTTCTCGGCACGCAAACGGCACATCAAATTATGGTTTTCAGGCTCGGTAGAAATAGCACCTGTATCACTGTCTTTTTCCAAGCCTCCCAAAATATGCATATAACCTTCCTGTCCCGGCAATGCCCAATAACGGACACCTGTTTCGGCGTTACGCTTGTAAGGAGTATAATTATCCTTCATTTCCGGAGTAACATAGGGTGGGTTAATAGCCGGATAGTTCGCCAGATCAGGCAACTTCCATGCACCGGAACCATTTGCTACAAAACCATCGGTCAGCAACACCACCGGAGTCATGTGTTCCAAGGCAATCTTACAAGCATCATAAGCAGCATCAAAACAATGAGTTGGAGAAGCTGCGGCAATGACCGGCATAGGAGATTCACCGTTACGGCCAAACAAAGCCTGCAATAAATCTGTTTGCTCAGACTTAGTAGGCAAACCAGTAGAAGGACCGCCGCGCTGTACATTAATAACCACCAATGGTAATTCTGTAATAACAGCCAGATTCATAGCCTCTGATTTCAGACAAACACCCGGTCCCGAAGTAGAAGTAGCTGCCAACGCACCTGCAAACGAGGCACCGATAGCCGTAGCGCAACCTGAAATTTCATCTTCACATTGAAACCGTAGTCACTCCCAATGATTTATGTTTAGAAAGTTCATGCAAGATATCTGTTGCCGGAGTAATGGGATAAGATCCCAGGAACAAACGCAGACCTGCTTTCTCGGCAGCAGCAATTAAGCCATAAGCCGTAGCCTTGTTTCCGCTGATATCCATGTACTTTCCAGGTACTTTAGACTTAGTTTCCACCTTATAAGTATGATCCACAGACGCATGCGTATTGTGACCATAATCATATCCGGCGTGTATCACTTTAATATTCGCTTCAGCTATTTGCGGCTTCTTTGCAAAATTTCTCGCGCAAGAAATTTTCAGCAACCGCCAGGTCACGATTAAACAACCAGCAGACCAATCCCAAAGCAAACATATTACGACATTTCAACATTGACTTGTTGTCCATGCCTGTATCTGCCAGACAATCTTTCACCATCTGCGAAATAGGAGCAGCAATTACATCCTGCTTAATACCCATTTCTTCAATCGGATTGTCTGTTTTGAAAGCCGCCTTGTCCAGATCTGATTTCTGAAAACAATCTGTATCAATAATGATACAAGCTGTGGACTTCGCAAATTTGTATTGTGTTTTCAATGCAGCGGCATTCATTGCGACCAGCACGTCGCATTTGTCACCAGGGGTAAAAACTTACCCGCACCGATATGCACCTGGAAACCTGACACACCGGTCAACGAACCTTGCGGGGCACGTATATCCGCCGGGTAATCGGGGAATGTACTGATATCATTTCCCACTGTAGCCGAAATATTAGAAAAGATATTTCCGGCCAGCTGCATACCATCGCCTGAGTCGCCTGAGAAACGGACCACCACTTGGTCCAACTCCTTGACTATCATTTCATCTGCCATAACTTATTATTTAGGGTTACAAAATTTCACTGTTTGCAAAGTTCGGAAAGTTCTGTCAAAGGACAAAATATTCCGCTATCAAACTACGTTTGAATATCAAAATGTACAAAATTAAAGGTTTATTTGTTTCCAAGCTAAGAAAAAGCAGAGATAATTACCTGTTTAAAAGCATAAATCCCTATCATTATGACAGCATCAAAAACGATTCATTTTTACAATTTATTATTTTTATCCATGTTTTATGAACAACATGAAAGTTTATAGCAGAATAACAACATTATTAGATTATAAAAAACAGACAAAAAACAACAAAACAACAAAGAAAGGATTATTTTCTTCCCACTTAAGACATTTTTCAATCTTTCATATTGCCATTTTAACAAAAAGAAGTACCTTTGTACCATAAAGGGGCCTTGTAGTTCAACGGATAGAATAGAAGTTTCCTAAACTTTAGATAGGGGTTCGATTCCCCTCGGGGCTACAAAGAGCAGTAAACAATTGTTATACAACCGTTTACTGCTCTTTTTTTACTGGATAGCTTTCAAATCTGCTTATTTAATCACCCCAAGTTCTTTGCCCACTTTAATAAATGCAGCAATTGCCTTATCCAAATGTGCCTTTTCATGCCCGGCAGACAACTGGACACGGATACGTGCCTGTCCTTTCGGAACAACCGGATAATAGAAACCGGTTACATATATGCCCTCTTTCTGCATCTTGGCGGCAAAATCCTGAGACAGTTTCGCATCATAAAGCATCACAGCACAAATCGCGCTCTGAGTTGGTTTGATGTCAAAACCGGCAGCCAGCATCCTGTCACGGAAATAATTCACATTATCCATCAGCTTAGTATGCAAAGCATCACTTTCTTTCAATATCTTAAACATTTCCAGACTAGCACCGATAATGGCAGGAGCTACAGAATTAGAGAATAAATAAGGACGGGAACGCTGGCGCAACATATCAATAATTTCTTTCTTACCGGTGGTAAATCCTCCCATTGCCCCACCAAATGCTTTACCTAATGTACCAGTAAAGATATCCACACGCCCGTATGCATTAAAACTGTTCTGCCACGCCATGCCCTGTAGGACCTACTACACCGGCCGAATGAGATTCATCCACCATAACCAACGCGTCATACTTTTCCGCCAGTTCACAAATCTTATCCAATGGAGCCACATTACCATCCATCGAGAATACACCATCTGTAGCAATAATACGATGACGCTGTGCCTGCGCTTCCTGCAAAACAACGTTCCAGGTCAGCCATATCAGCATTTGGCATAACGATAGCGTTTTGCCTTACACAAGCGTACACCATCTATAATAGATGCATGATTCAACGCATCTGAAATAATAACGTCTTCTTCTGTAAACAGCGGTTCGAACAAACCACCGTTAGCATCAAAACAAGCTGCATAAAGTATAGTATCTTCTGTTTTAAAATAATCAGAAATGGCAGCTTCCAGCTGTTTGTGCAAATCCTGAGTTCCACAGATAAAGCGTACGGAAGACATACCGAAGCCATGTGTGTCCATCGCCTCTTTGGCAGCATTGATCAAGCGTTGATTATCTGACAAACCTAAATAATTGTTGGCACAAAAGTTCAACACATCTTCTCCGTCATTCACCTTGATGTCCGCACGCTGAGGTGTGGTAATTATACGTTCATTTTTATACAATCCGGCTGCCTTAATATCAGCCAGTTCCTTCGCAAGGAACTCCTTCATTTTACCATACATAGCTTTGTTTTTTTATTAAGTATATAGTTTAAGTTTAAAAATCAGTCTGACTTGACAAAGTTCTTATTTTTTTTTTGATATCCGATTAAATTATAGAGAAAATTTTGATAAAATATGCAGTTTTCTATCTATCTTTGCTTCCAAAAAGAAAAACTTTAAAGCAAATAGCAAACTATGAAAAAATGTATTAATTATCGGCTCCACCGGTCAGATCGGTTCGGAACTAACCATGAAATTGAGAAGTATTTACAATGGTAATATCGTAGCCGGATATATTCCCGGTGCTGAGCCTAAAGGGGAATTAAAAGAATCAGGCCCTTCTGCCATCGTAGATATCACCAACGAACAACAAATTGCCGAAACTGTATCAAAGTACAACATCGACACCATTTACAACCTGGCAGCCTTACTATCGGCTGTAGCAGAAGCCAAACCTCAACTAGCATGGAAAATAGGCATGGGAGGCCTGTTCAACGTATTGGAAGTAGCACGCGAAATGGGTTGCGCCGTATTTACCCCAAGTTCTATCGGTGTCTTCGGCAACAACACCCCTAAAGACAAGACCCCGCAAGACACTATCCGTAATCCGCGTACCATGTATGGAGTTACAAAAGTATCAGGAGAATTACTGAGCGATTATTACCATATCCGTTTTGGCGTAGATACCGCTCCGTTCGTTTCCCCGGATTAATTTCGTATGTCACACCTCCGGGTGGCGGGACTACCGATTATGCTGTAGACATCTATTATTCGGCTGTAAAAGGTGAAAAATTTGAATGTCCTATTGCAGCCGGTACATTCATGGATATGATGTATATGCCTGACGGTTTACGTGCAGCCATTGAAATCATGGAAGCGAATCCCGACAAACTAATTCATCGCAATTCGTTCAACATTGCTTCAATGAGTTTTGATCCGGAAATTATTTATAACAATATAAAGAAGTATATGCCCGACTTCCATATGGAGTACAAAGTAGATCCGCTACGTCAAGCTATCGCCGAATCATGGCCGAACTCACTGGACGATACTTGTGCCCGTGAGGAATGGGGATGGAAACCGGAATATGATCTAGACAGCATGACACAGGATATGCTTGCCAAACTAAAAATACGATTCAATAAATAAACCACTAATATTGAATAAATAAAATAGCCTTCTCTATTCTATATGGAAAAGATAGAGAAGGCTATTTTTATACATTTCTTGCACTTATATAAAATTTTTGATCGTATCTTCGTGCAAATTAACATACTGATTAAAAACATACTATGAATACAAGAGCTATTACCCAGAACAAGAAAGTCGTTACATTCGGAGAAGTAATGCTAAGCTGACCGCCCCCAATTTCCAGCGCTTTTCCCAAACAAACGAGTTTATTGCTACTTATGGAGGAAGTGAAGCGAATGTAGCCATATCACTGGTCAACTTCGGCATCCCCACAGAATTCGTTACCAGACTTCCCGAGAATGCAATGGCACAAGCCTGCGTAAACTCACTCCAAGCTTACGGATTAGGTACAGACGGCATTATTTATGGTGGGAAACGCATGGGATTATACTTTCTGGAAAGCGGTGCAGCATTTCGTAACTCCAATGTAGTATATGACCGTGAAGGCTCTTCCTTTGCCACTTTACGTCCCGGCATGATAGACTGGGAAAAGATTCTTTCCGATGCAGGCTGGTTCCACTGGTCGGGTATAGCAGCGTCCCTGTCACAGGAAGGAGCAGATGCCTGCCTGGAAGCACTGCAAACAGCAGACCGCCTGGGATTAACAATCTCATGCGACTTAAATTTCCGCAAAAAATTATGGAATTACGGTAAATCCGCATCAGAGGTAATGCTCCCCCTTGTTCAATATAGTGATGTCATTTTTGGTGCAGAACCCGAATACAAAGAAATTTTCGGCATTCCCCCGGTAGGTTTTAAAGCTGTAGACACCTCATATCCATTAGATTTGTCCGGTTTCAAAGTATTCGGTCAAAAAGTATCAGAACAAGCTCCCCGATGCCAGAAAATGTTTCTGGAGTTGCGTAATACCATCACTTCCAATCACAATCTGCTGGCAGCCATACTTTATTCTAAAGGAACATTAAGGCATACCGGCATTTACGATATTGTCCATGAAGTAGACCGTGTGGGTGCAGGAGATGCATTTGTAGGCGGCATGATTTATGGTTTGCTGACCTACCCCGACAATGACCAAAAAACATTGGAATTCGCCCTTGCCGCATCTGCATTGAAAAATACCATATATGGAGATTTCAATCAAGTAACAGTAGAAGAAGTGGAAGAGTTAATGCAAGGAAACACTTCAGGAAGAGTAGTCAGATAACTATTTTCACGATTATAGCCAAACAGAATTGATCTGCAAGATACAGCGTAAAAAAGCAAGTTAACTTCATGGGACAAGCAAGTTAAGTTGAAATGCCAAGTAAGCTAAGTTACTTACCCAATGTACTTAAGTTAATTTTTGAAGCCACAGAAGATTCATCTACCCTTTTTCCACAAACCAATTCCAATCGACCATTATAAAAAGAGGAGGATGCTCATGATATGAGCATCCTCCTCTTTTTATTTATTTCTTAAAAGAAACCTTCTTATGCCTTTGTTTCTTCCGGCATCTTGTTACCCATAGTCAGGTAAGCGATAGGAGCAGCAATGAAGATAGAAGACAATGTACCGATCACAACGCCCAAAATCATTGCAAAGGCGAAGCTGCGGATACTGTCACCACCCAGCACGAAGATACACAACAATACGATCAATGTACTTAATGAAGTATTGATGGTACGAGCCAAAGTAGTATTCAATGAATCATTAAACAACTGCATACGGTTACGTTTCGGATACAGACCGAAGAACTCACGGATACGGTCAAAGATAACCACCTTGTCATTGATAGAATAACCGATAGCGGTCAAAATAGCGCCAATAAAAGTCTGGTCAATTTCCAATGAGAACGGAACCCATCCATAACATAACGAGTATGCACCGATGATCAAAATAGTATCGACAGCCAATGCAACAGTCGCACCCACACTATAAGCTACATTGCGGAAACGCAGCAAGATATACAAACCGATAGCCACCAATGCAAACAATACAGACCAGACAGCCGAAGTCTTGATATCGTCAGCGATACTAGGACCTACTTTCTGAGAACTGATGATAGAACCACCGACACGATTATCACGGTCAATAAAGATTTCCAATGTAGTACCTTCGCCCAGCAAGTTACCATCTTTCAAAGACTGATACAAGAATCTTCAATTTCAGAGTCGATAGTAGGAGAATCTTCATTAATACGGTAATTGGTTGTAATACGGATTGTCTTCTTGTCTGTACCCAAAGCAATAGCCTGTACATTATCTTCTGTGATTTTCTTCTTCAACAGGTCACGCACTGTTTCAGGTTCAACCTGCTGTTCAAACTGAACTACGAAGTTACGTCCACCGGTAAAGTCAATACTCTGCGCCAAACCACGGATAAAGAATGAAATGATACAGATAACGATAATCGCTCCGAATACCGTGAATGAACGTTTCATCATTCCCATAAAGTTGTAATTCACGTTCTGCATCAGATTCTTGGAGATCCCTGTAGTGAATGTCAAGTTCAACCACTTGTCTTTATTCATGAAGTGCTCATAAACAATACGGGTCAAGAATACTGCTGTAAAGAATGAGCAGAGGATACCGATAATCAACGTAGTGGCAAAACCACGAATCGGACCCGTACCGAAATAGAACAGAATGATACCAGTGATAATTGATGTCAAGTTTGAGTCAAAAATAGCAGAGAATGCGTTAGAATAACCGTCTGCTAAAGCAGCCTTAACAGTTTTACCGGCTCTCAATTCTTCTTTTGTACGTTCATAAATCAACACGTTAGCATCTACAGCCATACCCAATGACAACACCATACCGGCAATACCAGACATGGTCAGTGCAGCTTGGAACGAGGTAAGGATTCCTAATGTGAAGAAGAAGTTAACAACCAATGCGCAATTGCAACCATACCCGGAATCAATCCGTACATAGCGCACATATAGATCATCAACAGAATCAACGCAACAACAAATGAAATAATACCTTGATTGATAGATTCCTGACCCAATGACGGACCAACAATATCCTCCTGAACGATACGTGCAGGAGCAGGCATCTTACCAGACTTCAATACGTTAGCCAAGTCTTTTGTCACCTCCGGGGTAAAGTTACCGGTAATCTGAGAGTGTCCCCCCGTAATTTCACCGTTTACATTCGGAGCGCTGTATACGTAACCATCCAGTACGATAGCGATAGCCTTGCCTACATTGTTCTTTGTCAGAACAGCCCAGCGGCGTGCGCCGTCAGTGTTCATAGACATACTGACACAAGGCTTGTTGAACTGGTCATATTCATCTTTAGCATCAGTGATCACATCACCTTCCAACGGAGCACGTCCGTTACGTTCAGTAGACTTGATAGCATACAATTCAAAAATACGTCCCTGCTTGTCAAAGTCAGCAGCCTTTACACCCCATTTCAAACGAAGATCTTTCGGCAACATTTCTTTCACTTCTTTCATAGCAAGGTACTGGTTTACCTGAGCAGTATCTTTATAATCGGCATAACCTACCACCGACCCGTAACCATTCGGATTTAATTGAAGAACAGAAGCCAACGGATGTTCTTTCTTCATCTGCTCCATTGCGGCAGAGTTACTTGCCGTTTCGCCTTTCAATGCGGCTGCAAGACTGTCGGCAGCAGAAATTGCAGAAGCCTGTGCGACAGCAACAGTATCAGTAGCTACAGAATCAGCAGAAGCAGCACCACTTTCAACGGCAAGAATATCACGCAGTCTGTTATCTACAGAAGAAAGATAAGGAACTATTTCTTTTGCGTCGAAAGTTTCCCAGAATTCCAAGTTAGCAGATCCCTGCAACAGTTTTCTGACACGTTCCGGTTCTTTGATACCCGGCAGTTCCACCATGATACGGCCCATCTTTCCTTCCAATGCCTGAATGTTAGGCTGTGCCACACCAAAGCGGTCAATACGTGTACGTAATACATTATAAGAGTTGTCGATAGCAGCCTTTACCTCTTCGCGCAATACTTTTTCAACTTCACTGTCGGAACTGCGGGTGGTTACTTTGTCTTTCAACTGCTGAGTAGCAAATAATTCAGCCAATTTGCCATTGGGAGCTTGTTTCTTATACTCTTTTACAAAAAGAGTAATAAGTCATCCTGACTAGTGATAGATTGTTTTGATGCTTCTGCAACCGCTTTGTTAAAAGCTTCATCAGTCTTGTTGTCAGCCAAAGCCTTCACTACATCCGGTACAGAAACTTCAAGGATAACGTTCATACCACCTTTCAGGTCCAGACCCAGACCAATCTCCATCTCGCGACACTGTTTCAGCTATAACTACCCAAATAAACTTTTTCATTCTGCATAGAATCAAGGTAATGTGCTTCACCTTTCGGGTCTTGTGCCGCTTTGTCCATGTGATAGCGGGTCACAAAAGAGAAAGAAAGATAAAACACACATACAAGGGTGAGTAATAACCTGCAAAAACCTTTACAAATCCTTTGTTTTGCATGTTACTTTGAAATTTATTATTTTTACTTTTTGATTAATTCTTAGTTTATACAAGGTTGCAAATATAGTTTTTTTTTCACATTCCCACGGTATCAAACACAAATATTTAGATTCCAAAAGAGAAAAAAGGCTGCAAAAGCATTTTTTGCAGCCTAAATTATTCTATCTCACAGTCTATTTTATTTCAAACCCCTGTTTTTAAGCAAGGGTTCCAAGCTGGGATCAGCCCCACGAAAACCTCTGTAAAGGGTCATAGGATCTTCCGTTCCACCTTTCTCTAGAATATTTTTACGGAAAGAGTCTGCGGTATTTTTATCGAACACTCCATGTTCTTTAAACGCTTCAAAAGCATCCGTGTCAAGAACTTCTGCCCATAGATAGCTGTAATACCCAGCAGCATATCCACCTATAATATGACTAAAATAAGTGGCGCGATACCGAGGAGCTATTTCAGGAATCAGCCCCAGCTTGTCCATCGTTTCTTTTTCAAAAGCAACGACATTCAGGTTGTCTGTATCAGTCAGGTTATGCAGTTCCATATCAAGCAAAGCGGCTGCCAATAATTCCGTAGTCATAAAACCTTGATTAAAAGTACCCTGATTTTGGATTTTCGTAATCAGCTCATCCGGAATCACTTCTCTTGTTTCATAATGCTTGGCATAGAGTTTCAGCACTTCAGGTTCTACAGCCCAGTGTTCCATAATCTGTGAAGGAAGTTCTACAAAATCCTGCGCCACACTGGTACCGGACACTCCTTTGTAGTTACACTTGGTCAGCATACCGTGCAATGCATGTCCAAACTCATGAAACATGGTTTCCACCTCATCCAAAGTCAGTAAAGAAGGCATATTTCCTGCAGGTTTAGTAAAACTTGCCACATTATAAATTAAAGGACGTACTTCACCGGCCTGTTCACGAAAATTACTCATCCATGCGCCACCACGCTTACCTGCGCGTGGAAAGTAATCCGCATAGAACAATCCCAAAAATGAGCCATCGGCATCCTTTACTTCATACACTTTCACATCCGGCTCATATACGGGCACATCATTCAGTTCGGTCAATGTAATGCCATACAGCTTGTTGGCCACGGTATACAATCCGCTACGCACATCTTCCAAACTGAAATAGGGCTTGATTTCATCTTCATTCAAATCATACTTTTCCTGACGCAATTTTTCGGCATAATACCACCAGTCCCATGCAGCCAGCTTCTCTCCCTTACCTTCCTTATCCATTATTTTCTGCAACTCGGCGGCCTCTTTCTTTGCATTTTCCAGTGAGTATCCCCACAGGTTGTTCAAGAAATCCATGACTGTCTGCGAATTCTTAGCCATGTTCTCATCCAGTACAAAATTGGAATAACAATCGAATCCTAATAATTTTGCCTGTTCCAAACGCAATGCCATGATCTTTCCCAATATCTCTTTATTGTCATTCGCATCATCATGATTCCCCCGGTTGATATAAGCTTCATAAATATTTTTTCTTAGCTCACGGTTTTCAGCATATTGCAAAAAAGGCAAGCGACTGGAGTTTTGCAAAGTGAATAGCCATTTCCCTTCTTTCCAGCAGCTTTCGCTTCCTCTGCGGCCCCCGCTTTCACCCATTCGGGTAACCCGGCCAAATCAGCCTCATTCTCGATAACCAACTGATAAGCGTTATTCTCATTTAAGATATGATTGTCGAAAGCAATCCCCAAAGTCGACAATTCTTTATTGATCTCCCTCAAACGGGATTGTTTTCCGGCATCCAGTCCGGCACCCGAACGGACAAAAGCTTTATAATACTTGTCCAACAGCCGGTGTTGCTCAGTCGTAAGAGTTATCTTACCTTCCTGTTCCTGTTGATGCACATCAGCCACCCGTTTATACAAATCCTGATTCAAATAAATATTATCACTATGTTCTGAAAGTACAGGAGCCATCTTTTCATTCAAGGCCGTCAACGAATCATTTGTATCCGCTTCGGTCAATGCAAAAAACACCCCACTTACTCTCGCCAGAATCCCGCCACTTTTATCCAGCGCCACAATGGTATTTTCAAAAGTAGGTTCCTCGGGATTATCAACTATTGCCTTAATTTCCGCATTCTGCTCCTCTATTCCTTTCAAGAAAGCAGGTTCATAATGCTCCAGTCTGATCTTAGTAAAATCGGGAGCACCGTACTCGGTCTGGAATTCCGTAAAGAACGGATTCATTTCTGTTTTCTGTTCACATGCACACATTACACAACACGTCGCTAACGTAAATAATAGTCTTTTCATAATCTGTCAATTAAAGGTATGTAAAATCACTTCTCCGCCACATAACACCAAATGGGGTAATGATCCGAACTCTTTATCGTATTATCCACCGTACAACGGTAAGATTTTAAATTCTTGCTCAATAAAATATTGTCTATTCTGAAATAAAAATGATTTTGATTATAAGATATGCCAAAGCCGTTTCCCGACTCCACAAAAGCATCATTCAGACCTTCCCCTACCACCCTGTGAGTGTATGATATAGGAGAATCATTGAAGTCACCGCATACAATTATGCCTCCCCCTTTGTAACCGGCCACCAAACGAGCTATGGAATCAGCCTGAACGGCACGTATAGCCGATGCTTCCGCCAGTTTTCCGATCAGCAAACGAGACCCTTGCGATACCTTTTGCTTATCAGGATCCTTCATCATTTCGCGATAGACTTCTTTATCCTTCTCAGTCAGCTTATTGGATTCCAGATGATTATTAACAACCAGCAAGGTATCACCATTCACTTTGATTTTATAAGCAATGGAACCATTGTTAAGGCTGGCATATTTCACCGGATGTGCCGACAAAATAGGAAAACGGGAATAACAACCCAAACCGTTGGCCCCCGATATCTTATGATAATTTTTATAAGGATAATCTCTTAAAGCATAATCCACCTCTTTCTTGGTTAAGCGTCCGCCTACAATATATTCCTGCAGGCAGATTATATCCGCATTGCTGTTTCTTAAATATTCCAGCACAGGGTTCGGATTATCCTTGGTGTTCGCACGGTTCTTTTCAAAGGCCATCGTATTGTAGGATAAGAATTTGATTGCCCCTTCCGGTACATCAGATACAAATACATTGACTGGGAAATAAGTACGGATAGCACCAATGGAACATACCAGGCCTAAAAATGAAAGCAACGCATATTTACGATAAATCACTAACCAGAAGACCAGAAACAAAAGATTAACAATCAAAAAAGCGGGAAAAGCCAAACCGGCACATGACCATACCGGATGAGCCACAGGATCAATATAAGGGCTGTAAGCACATACCAGTAACAATACCACCATACACAAGTTTATGCCCAGTAGTATCCATCCCAAAAAACGACCAATATATTTCATATATCACTTCTTGCTCGCATCAAACAAGCTTTTCTTCTCTTCGGTAGTCAGACTGTTATAACCGGATTTCTTTAATTTATCCAATATACGGTCTATCTCCTCGCTTTGCTGTTTTTTACGGGCATTATAATCGTAATCTTTTGCCTTATCACCATAATGAACTTTCATCTTCGGTTTTTTCGATTGACGACGAAACGAAAGACCTTCCGAGAAGCAATCCAAGCATCGGTTTATCCATGACGTAGCATCATGTCCGCGGGACAATCCGGAAGCAAACCACCATCCGGCCAAAGCACCTCCTAAATGAGCGATATGGCCACCGGCATTGCCCGATGTCATAAACAGCAAATCGGTCACAACCATAAACAGAGCCACATACTTCAACCTAACAGTCCCAATAAACATAAAGTTTACTCTATATTCCGGTGCACGTACCGCAGTGGCCACAACAATAGCAAGTACGGAAGCTGATGCTCCCAACAAATAAGAATAATACAAAGAATCACTGAAATAAGGGAAAACATTGTAAGCGATCATATACAACAAACCGCCACAAATACCTCCCAACAGATAGAGCCCGCGGAAATGCTTTGCCGAGAAAAGAGACAGAAACATCTGCCCGAACCAATAAAGCCACAGCATATTAAACAGCAAATGCAAAATACCTGCGTGCATGAACATATAAGTCAGCAAAGACCAAGGCTGCTTGACAAACTGCAACGTCCAGGCCGGCAGTTCCAAATATTGAAGCACAAATGCTCCATTCCGGTTGAACAGCATCCATAAAATTCCCAATAAGGAAGTTACAATGAATACCCCTACATTAATATATATAAACTGGATATATATGTTCCCTTTGTTGAAACTATTTTTCAAATCAGTAATAAAACTGCCCATTGTTATTCTTTTTTCTCCAATACATTATCAATATAAAGCCAAAAATCATACCTCAAGTGTGCAAAGTGGGCAACGCCATCGGTCGAAGCACCCAAGCCCAAAAATATCTCCAAAGCAGCATATCCCATCACAAAATATTTAGCCTTGACAGGAAATGGGATAGGGAATACAAACATCTGACTATTGGGGAACAGCATACCGAATGCCAACAAAATACCATATATCGCTCCCGAAGCGCCAACTGTAGTCATCAGATTCAAGTACTCCGCCATCGGGATCACGGCAATCCCCGTATTCACACTGTCATACTGCGATAATTCAGTCACATATTGTATATATTGCACCAGCTCCTGCACCAGTCCCGCACCTATACCACATACCATATAATAGGATAAGAAACGTTTCGGTCCCCAGACCTGTTCAAGCGTACGGCCAAACATCCACAAAGCAAACATGTTAAAAAAGATATGCTGGAAACCGCCATGCATAAACATATAAGTAATCAACTGGGCAGGATTAAAATCAGATGCCATAAAAAAGTGCAGTCCCAGCAGGTCGTTCAAGTCAATTCCATACTTCATGGCTACCACGCCGCCAAAGAAACACAACACATTTATTATCAATAAATTCTTGGTTACTGTAGGTATACTGTTCATAAATATTCTTCGTCTTATAAAACATTGATTGCGCGCAAATTTACAATTTTATTCTGTTATATAACAGAAAACAAGAGTTCTCTTACGTTTTTTTGATTTTTGGAGCATCTTTTTTTAGGCTATCTGTTTGATTTCTAATTTTGAAAGCATATATTTGTCACTGATTTTGGTAAAACTTTTGTGTTACATTTAATAATTAATCATTTTCGTTATGAATAAGGCAGATCTTATCAGCGCAGTCGCCGCTGAAGCCGGCTTGAGCAAAGTCGACGCAAAAAAAGCAGTTGAAGCTTTCGTTTCAACTGTAACAAAAGCCCTCCAAGAAGGGGACAAAGTATCATTAATCGGATTCGGAACATTCTCTGTTGCTGAAAGAAGTGCAAGAACAGGTATCAACCCATCCACAAAAGCAACGATTACTATTCCTGCTAAAAAAGTAACCAAGTTCAAACCAGGTGCTGAACTGGCAGACGCAATTAAATAATTGCTATTTTACATAAAAGGACTTAAGGAAAGGGGCGCCGGTACTAGCGCCCTTTCTTCTTCATTTTTCTATTTGAACCTATGAAACCTAAAATGACAACCTTATTTAAATTCCTGATCAGCGCTGCTGTATGCGCATATTCAACACAAGTTCTTCATGCGGAAGATACAAAACTACCTTATTGGAAAGATATTCAGACCGTAGCCGTCAACAAGGAATATCCACGCACAGCTTTCATGACTTACGACAACCGGAACCAGGCACTGACCGGCGAGTATGAGAACAGCCCTTATTACAAACTACTAAACGGTACATGGAACTTTTATTATGCAGATGCATACAAAGATCTGCCTGCCAACATTGAGCAACCGGATGCCAACATAGCCTGGAAGGAGATTAAAGTACCCGGCAACTGGGAAGTACAGGGCTACGGAGTGGCCATCTACACCAATCATGGATACGAATTCAAACCCAGAAATCCACAACCGCCGCAGTTACCCGAAACCAATCCGGTCGGTGTGTATCAGCGTGATATCGAAATTCCCGCCGATTGGGATGGACGCGACATATTCCTCCGTTTGGAAGGAGCAAAATCCGGTGTATACGTGTATGTCAACGGACAGGAAGTGGGATACAGCGAAGACTCCAAGAATCCGGCAGAATTCTTAATCAACAACTACCTGAAACCCGGCAAAAACTCGCTGGTCATCAAAATATTCCGCTGGAGTACCGGTTCTTATCTGGAATGCCAGGACTTCTGGCGCATGAGCGGTATTGAACGTGATGTATTCCTGTTCTCACAGCCAAAACCCACATCAAAGATTTCAATGTGGTGTCTACACTGGACGACACTTATAAGAATGGTATCTTCAAACTGAATGTGGACGTAACCAACCATACAGCAGCCAACAAAGAGGTAACCGTAGCATACGAATTGCTGGATGCCGCAAAGAAAGTGGTTGCAGAAGGTAACACCCCCTGTCCTGTTACAGCAGACGGGCAGAAGAGCATCTCTTTTGAAGCCGCCCTCAGCAACGTCAAGACCTGGACATCAGAACACCCTAACCTGTATCGGTTACTGATATCTCTGAAAGACGGAGAAAAAACAAGCGAAATCATTCCTTATACGGTAGGTTTCCGCCGTTTCGAGATCAAACCAACCGATCAGATAGCCGAAAACGGCAAACCATACGTTTGCTTGTTCGTCAACGGCCAACCCATCAAGCTGAAAGGTGTAAACATACACGAACATAATCCCGAAACAGGACATTATGTTCCCGAAGAGCTGATGCGCAAGGACTTCACCCTGATGAAACAGAACAACATCAACAGCGTGCGCCTCTGCCACTATCCGCAAGACCGCAAGTTCTATGAATTGTGTGATGAATATGGTATCTATGTATATGATGAAGCCAACATAGAAAGCCACGGTATGTATTATAACTTAAGCCGGGGCGGAACATTGGGCAACCATCCCGAATGGCTGAAGCCGCACATGGACCGTACCATTAATATGTACGAGCGTAACAAAAACCATCCCTCTGTAGCCATCTGGTCATTAGGAAACGAAGCCGGAAACGGTTATAATTTCTATCAGACCTATTTATGGCTGAAAGAACGCGAAGTAAAAGGGATGAACCGTCCTGTAAATTATGAACGCGCCCTTTGGGAATGGAACACAGATATGTATGTACCCCAATACCCCAGTGCCGCCTGGCTGGAAGAAATAGGCAAGAAAGGCAGCGACCGTCCCATCGCACCATCCGAATATTCACACGCTATGGGCAATTCCAATGGTAATCTGGCAGCACAATGGAGAGCAATCTACAAGTACCCGAACCTGCAAGGCGGTTACATTTGGGACTGGGTAGACCAAGGTATTCTGGAAACAGACGAAAATGGACGTACCTACTGGGCCTACGGAGGTAATTACGGAACCAATGCACCCAGCGACGGAAACTTCCTATGCAATGGAATCGTAGCTCCGGACCGCACTCCGCATCCGGCCATGACAGAAGTGAAATATGCACATCAGAATGTAGGTTTCGAAGCCATCGACCCGGCTGCCGGCAAATTCCTGGTAAAAAACCGTTTCTACTTCACCAACTTGAAAAAGTATATGATCAGTTATACCGTAAAGGCAAACGGAAAAACAATCAAAGGCGGAAAAGTATCATTAGATATCGAACCGCAAGGTTCCAAAGAACTGAACATCAACCTCAACGGATTGAAACCCAAGGCCGGCACAGAATATTTTGTAGATTTTGTAGTTACCACCACAGAACCGGAGCCCTTGATTCCTGCAGGACACGATATTGCTTCCGAACAATTCCGCCTGCCCATAGAACCATTGGCTATGACCGGACATAAAGCAAGCGGCAAGACTACCGTCAGCACGGATGGTGACATCATCACCGTATTATCACCACGTATGCAGTTCGTTTTCAACAAGAGAAGCGGACTCGTGACTTCATACAAAGTAAACGGTACAGAATATTTCGCTGAAGGTTTTGGTATTCAGCCTAACTTCTGGCGCGCACCGACGGACAATGATTATGGTAACGGTGGGCCTAAGCGCGAGCAAATATGGAAACAGTCCAGCAAGAATTTCAATGTAGCAGATGTTACCACAACAACAGACGGCAACAAGACCGTATTAACAGTCAATTACCTACTGGCGGCAGGCAATCTGTACATCATGAAATATACCATCTATCCCGACGGTGTGGTTCATGCAGGCATCACCTTTACTTCTACCGATATGAAGGCTGCCGACACGGAAGTATCAGAAGCTACCTTAATGGCCACTTTCACACCGGGACAGGATGCTCAACGCCTTGCCTCTTCCAAACTGAACGTACCACGTATCGGTGTACGTTTCCATTTGCCATCCGATATGAACCAGGTAGAATACTTCGGACGCGGACCGGGTGAAAACTACATCGACCGTAATGCAAGCAGCTTCGTTGATCTCTACCGCACTACAGCCGACCAGATGTACACCAACAACTATGTCCGTCCGCAAGAAAACGGACACCGCACCGACACCCGTTGGGTAGAACTGACCCGCAAAGGCGGAAAAGGATTGTTAATACGTGCCGACAGCACTATCGGATTCAATGCCCTGCGCAACTCCGTAGAGGACTTTGACTCGGAAGAAGCTATCAGCCGTCCCCGTCAGTGGACTAACTTCACTCCCGAAGAAGTTGCTAACCATAATGAGGAAAAAGCTAAAAATGTAATACGCCGCATGACACATGTCAATGATATCACCCCACGTAATTTTGTGGAAGTATGTATTGATATGAAGCAACAAGGTATAGCCGGTTATGACAGCTGGGGAGACCGCCCTCTGCCGGAACATACCCTACCCGCCAATAAGGAATATCATTGGGGATTCACATTGATGCCGGTAAAATAAAAACATAGCAAGCATTCCTTCCTTAATAAGAAGAGTATGTCAGAACTCCGATGGCACTATCATATAGATTGTCATCGGAGTTTCATTTCCCATCCTACATTTCAATTATAACCTGAAAACAAGATCAGTCTGATTTATATTTGCTAGCTTTGTACTCAAAAAATCGAACACATGGAACAACAAGGAGAAATCATACTCTACCAACCGGATGAATCAGTGAGGATGGAAGTGCGCATTGAAGATGAAACAGTGTGGCTGACCCAGGCACAAATAGTAGAACTATTCCAATCCAGCAAAGCCAATATAAGCGAGCATCTAAAGAACATTTATAAATCAGAAGAACTAATCCAAAGTTCAACCGTTCGGAATTTCCGAACAGTTCGCCAAGAAGGCAACAGACAGATTACGCGTAACTTAGAATATTATAATTTAGATGTGATTATATCAGTAGGATACCGTGTAAATACGAAACGAGGAATCCAATTCCGCCAATGGGCTAATAGCCAGGCACATGACCGTTTTCTTATTATAGACCAATCCGACATATATCACATCGGAGCCTCTTTGAAAGATTTGGGAAAGAAACTGTTTGCCTTCTCCAAAATGGATATTCCGGCATCTATCGTCACAAAACTGCTATAAAGATGAGAGAAACAGAGTCCAATAATAAAGTCCTACTAGGCATGAGCGGAGGAACAGACAGTTCCGTAGCCGCCCTTCTATTGCAGGATGCAGGATACGAAGTAACCGGCATCACCTTCCGCTTTTATGAAAAAGAAAATGATACTGAGTATCTGGAGGACGCCCGCGCTTTATGTGAACGTCTGAACATCCCCCATCTCACATACGATGTTCGTGACACCTTCCGGAAAACCATCATTGACTATTTCATCAACGAATATATGGCAGGTCATACCCCGGTTCCCTGTACCTTGTGCAACAACTACCTGAAATGGCCTCTTTTAAAGAAAATATCCGATGAAATGGGAATTTATCACTTCGCTACAGGACATTATGTACGCCGGCGCTTCATCAATGGATGCTATCACATCACTACCGGTGCCGACTCGGATAAAGACCAATCCTTTTTCCTATGGGGGCTGCCACAAGAAATCCTGCAACGTATGCTTCTCCCTATGGGCAACCTGACTAAAGCCCGTGTCCGTGAAATCGCGGCAGAGCGTGGTTTTCTGAAAGCCGCCCATAAACGGGACAGTCTGGGAGTCTGCTTCTGCCCCATGGACTACCGCACATTCCTACATAAGGAATTACCTGAAGGAAGTATCCTACCGGGTAAATTCTTCGATGAAATGGGGAATTTTATCGCACGGCACAAAGGTTATCCTTTCTATACCATCGGCCAGCGGAGAGGATTGGGCATAGATCTTAATCGGGCTGTCTTTGTCAAAGAAATCATTCCGGCAGAAAACAAAGTCATACTGAGCGACTTGAAAGCACTGGAAAAAACAGAAATGAGACTGAAAGAATGGCACATCACCAATCCCGCTTTATTACTAAACAAGGACGACATCATCGTCAAAATACGCTATCGGAAACAAGCCAACCGCTGCACAGTAACCCTGCAACCGGATAACACCCTGCATGTACAACTGCACGAGCCGCTGACAGCCATTGCTCCGGGACAGGCAGCCGCTTTCTATAGGGATGATGTAGTACTGGGTGGGGGCATTATCATCTAATTCCAGACACTTTCAAATCATATTTCAGTCCTCTTTTTTGCTGCTTCAAGATTTTCTTGATAACTTTCCGTCGTTCTTCACCTTCAGGTCGAGAAACCGGAAAGTGAAAATAGACATGTATCCGGATCAAACCTTAAATAAATAGAGATGAAAAGTAGAAATTATGCAGGCATATCCTTACTTGCCTCATTAGCCGCCTGTAACTCTGCAACAGCAGAAACCGTTCAAAAAAACAGTACGCAGGACCCCCAAAAGCCCAATGTTATCGTTATTCTGGCAGATGACCTGGGATATGGAGATTTAAAATGTTACGGAGCCAAGAATATAGAAACTCCCCATGTTGACAAACTGGCATCGGAAGGCATTCGTTTTACTAATGCACATACCGTAGCCGCTACCAGCACCCCATCCCGCTACTCCTTGCTGACAGGAGAATATGCATGGCGCAGACCGGACACGGATATTGCCGCAGGAGATGTAAAAATGATTATCCGTCCCGAACAATACACCATGGCAGACATGTTTAAAAGTGCCGGATATGCTACAGCCGCCATCGGCAAATGGCATCTGGGCCTGGGAGACAAGACAGGCGGGCAGGATTGGAATGCTCCTTTACCAGCCGCTTTAGGTGACTTAGGCTTTGACTATCACTATATCATGCCGCTACAGCCGACCGTGTACCTTGTGTATTTATAGAAAACGGCAAGGTAGCCAACTATGATCCGTCCGATCCCATAGAAGTGAGTTACACCAAGAACTTTCCGGGAGAACCGACCGGCAAAGATAATCCCGAATTACTGTATAACCTACATCCCAGCAACGGACATGACATGTCCATCGTCAATGGCATCAGCCGCATCGGATTTATGAAAGGGGGCGGAAAAGCACTTTGGAAAGACGAGAACATTGCCGATTCCATCACCGTTCATGCCATCGACTTTATCAAACAGCATAAAGACGAGCCTTTCTTTATGTATTTTGCAACCAATGATGTACACGTTCCTCGTTTTCCCCATGACCGCTTCCGTGGAAAGAATCCTATGGGACTACGCGGAGACGCAATCGCCCAATTCGACTGGACGGTAGGCCAGCTGATGGAAACATTGGACCAACTTGGACTAACTGAAAACACGCTGATTATTCTATCCAGCGACAATGGTCCGGTTGTAGACGACGGATATAAGGACAAGGCAGAAGAGCTGTTGAACGGACATACACCTTCCGGTCCGTGGAGAGGAAACAAATACAGCGCTTTCGAGGGTGGAACAGCCGTCCCGGTCATTGTCCGCTGGCCACAGAAGATAAAAAAGACAGGAGACTCGGACGTATTAATGTCACAGATTGACTGGCTAGCCTCCTTAGGAGCTTTGATCAACGCCAGATTACCTAAAGGCAGCGCTCCGGACAGTTATGACCGTTTAGGGAATCTGATAGGAACCGACAAGACAGACCGCCCCTGGATTGTGGAACAATCCATGAACCACACGTTGTCCGTCCGTACCAAAGACTGGAAATACATTGAACCGAATGATGACCCGACCACTTTCATGAAAGCAGAAAAAATAGAAACCGGAAACCTGAACGTTCCCCAGTTATATGAAATGGAAAAGGTGAGCGAACAAGAGAATGTAGCAGAAAAGTATCCTGAGAAAGTATTTGAGTTGCAGACCATTCTGAGGCAAGTACGCAATAAGAGAATAAAGATGTAAACAGGACTCATCCAATAAGAGGATATTTCAAAAATCCGAAATAACCATCAAATGTTCCACCGTATGGGCAGGCCCATGAGCCCGCCCATACAACATAACGACAACAAAAATCACTTTTGACTCATTTACATAAAACATAAAAGCATTCCATCACAACAACTCACTCATTACCAAGAGCTTCCCGTGCGACAGTCTTTCAAAACCTCCTCAATCGGTATGCCGGTGGCGAAATACATCTGCTTCGGGGATGCTCTCGGACAGAATGTAAAATCAGCCCCTCGTTACCTCCCGGTAGCTCGTAGGCATCAGAAGAACCTATTCTCATCATACCTTCACCTCACTCCATTTGATATTTCACCCAGGTGAAGCAGTTATTCCACTTGGGTGAAAGCGGCTGTTCACCTAAGCGAAGCTGCCTCTTCACCTTAGTGAAGCAATGAACGCACCCGAACAAAAATACGCCTTATGACGCTCCCCTGCAATGGAACAACCGTAGCTATGACACAGGAATCAGAACAACCGATATCGTCAAACCAAATTTGGCAGCGGAGAATGGCAAACCGTTTCGGGGGGATTTAGAATGTATTTTCACGGTACATTACTGATTTACAGCAAAATAACGTGAAAAATCCAAGATGACAATATACGTATAATCAAAAAAACTCCCTTGGTACAACCAAGGGAGACAGGTATACATTTCCTTTAAAAGTTCCGGATGCAGTTGGGATTATAAAGCAGCCCTTCGGCTGCTTTATGTTTCTCTATCCTCTGTGTTAGCATTTAAAGGAATGATTCATCTTTTACTTATTACTTGCCTTAACAAACTTATAAAGCACGAAAGTCTTGGGCGCCATCTCTACATTCAGTACATTACCCTCAATCGTAACATCACTTTCTTTCGGAGTGATGACATTCGGATGCTCTACCGTGTTATCTTTATCCAAATCGGCAGACTGGAGCGTGATGCATTTACCTTCCACAAGTTTATCACTCTTCTTCAATCCGTTGAAAGTCACTGATACCGGTTGTGCCTTATCCGAAGTATTGGCAATTTTCACGATACAAGCCTTTTCATCCTTATCCCATACGGCACTGGCAAACAGACCATCCTGTCCTTCCTGACCGCTCACAGCTTTTTTATCCATTGTCAACGGCAATACATGCGTGCCTTTATTATGACTGTACAACTGTTGTACATAGTAACTGCAAGTACGGACGGAATTCAGATTATCAAACCAAATCAAATCCGGACGCCACTGCCACCCTTCCACATGAGCAAACAAAGGCGCATAAGTAGCCATGTGTACCACATCGGCATTGCGTTCCAGTCCGGTCATGAACGCAGCTTCCATTAAAGCAGCATTAAAATGGTTCCATTTCTTGCCTTTTCCATGACAAGCATATTCTCCGGCAAAGACCTTCGGACCTTTGCGGTCGTAATTGTCATAACGGTTACCTTGTGCCAGGAACCAGCTTTCGGGACGATAGAAATGCTCATCCACCAAATCCACTTTCAGATTTTTCATTTCCGGCCATAAGTAATCAAAGTCTTTACCTTCAGACTGAGGTCCCGAACTGCCGACAATCTTGATTTCGGAATGCGCCTTACGAAGCACCTCGACAAACTGTTTCAGACGTTCCGGATATTCCGGTCCCCATTGTTCGTTGCCAATACCCAAGAACTTCAAGTTGAAGGGAGCAGGATGTCCCATATCCGCACGAACTTTTCCCCAAGTAGTCGTAACATCACCATTGGCAAATTCAATCAGATCCAATGCATCCTGTATATACGAATCAAGTTTGGACAAGCTGACCTGCTGGTCGGGGTCATTCTGATACTGGCATACCAGTCCGCAGTTCAGAATAGGCAACGGTTCGGCGCCTATATCCTCCGACAACTGGAAATACTCAAAGAAGCCCAGTCCGTAAGTCTGGAAATAATCGGGGAAGAAACGATGCTTGAACGTATAATGCCAGCGGTTTTCATTCAACGGACGATTCTCTACCGCACCTACTGTTTTTTTCCATTCGTAACGGGTAGCCTCATCCGTACCTTCCACAATACAGCCACCGGGAAAACGGAAAACACCGGGTTTGATATCATATAAAGCCTGCACCAAGTCCTTGCGAAGACCGTTCTTACGCTCTTTCCAAGTATCCACAGGGAAAAGAGAAACATGTTCCAGATCCACCGTTCCCGCACTTTCAAGGAAAATACGGAGATGAGCCTTGGGTTCCGTTCTCGGCGATTTCAATATCACCTCATATTGTTTCCAATCCTTCGAGTTCACTGTCAGTTCTTTTGACTCAAAAGCCTGACGTTCCTCCATCGTATCATTCTTGATCAATTCAATGCGAAGTTTCTGGTTCTCACCACGTGCCCATACGGAAAAACGGTACTCGGCTCCTTCCTTGACACCTATACCGAAGAAACCTTCGTTTTCAATCCCTGTATGTTTTTCCCTGTGCCCGGAATTACCCAGACGGACATAATGCGGATTTCGTTCAAACGGCCCGTCATCCATCAAGGTCACGTTACCGAAAACATTCCACCCCATAAAACGTTGCGGGAATTCGAATGAACGGTTCTTTACCAGTTCGGCATACAATCCTCCGTCGGCTCCATAATTAATGTCCTCAAAAAACAAACCATACATGGTTGGTTGTATTTCCGCACCAAGTTTATTGGTCTGCACGACCATGTTGTGCGCATTCTGTGCATGTAGCGCTACTCCGGCAGCAAATACCCATGCCGTGAATAGAGTTCGGTGTAATTTCATGATAGTAATATTATTAATTTTTATTAGTTAATTCTCTTTCCCCATACAGAATGCCCTTGAGCATCCAGACCAGTAAAGAGAATGGTTTCTGTCTCATTTTCCCAATCGTGTCCGGCAAAGATAATCAAATTGTTAATATCTTCTGTCGCTGTTTTTATAGTAAGAAGCTGTTTTTTAGCATTAAACCCCCATACTGCATCTCCCGCACTGCCATCTGCTTCCAAAACGACACGGGCAGATAATGCCTGCTCACCATTCCGCAAGTCTCCTTCGCCCCACAATATCTGACCGGCCTCCAAGCTACGTTCCAAAGGTGGTTCCTGAATGCGGATAATTTCCCACTCACCTACCAAATCTTCTTTAGTGAAAGAGCGCGGAGCAGTACCCGCATAGCGTTCGGGAGAAACCACGGGCCATCCATTCACAGTAAAGAACACTTCACGCACATGCAGATCCATCAAATGGTTCTGAGGAGAGAGACGTCCCTGGTGAGCCATAAAATAACGGCCGTCACCGGCATCAATAAGACCGCAATGAGCCGTTCCCGCCCATCCCGGATGATTTTCGAAGCGATAAGGAGCTGTCAATATGGGAACATTATTCGTTGTATCTTTTATATCCTCTCCATAGAAATCCACAAAAGGTCCTTCGGGAGAATCGGAATAAGCGACACGTACATTATAGGTAGTCATCAACGGATCGTAGGATGTAAACAGATAATATTTGCCAAGTTCCGGCTGATACATGATTTCCGGCGCTTCCAAGTTGTCTTTCCGGTAATTGGCCCGGCGTGCTATCAAGTGCCCATGATCCTCCGACTGCTTAGTCATTCCTGTTTCGGGATTCAGTTCCACACAGTACAGACCGCCGAAATAAGAGCCATAATGCATCCACCACTTTCCGGTTTCCGGGTCCTCAATAACAGAAGGATCTATGGCATTCATCGCATCCCCTTCCCCTGTCTTGACCACACACCCTTTCTGTATCCAGGGACCTTCGGGAGAATCCGACTCGGCCATACCGATATAGGATGTATTCCTGCCGAATGCCGATACACAATAATACAAACGATAAATACCCTGATAAGGCATCAGGAAGGGAGCCCAAATGTTAGTCGCCCCTTTTCCCTCCGCCTGACTATGGACCCATTCTATAGCCGGAGCAGGTATTTCGGGAAAGGCCCATCCCACAAAATCCCAATGTACCAGATCTTTTGATTTGCGTACCTGGATAAAACCTAACGGTACATTCTTCTCTTCCGCCTCTTTCCGGTTCTCGGCAAAGATAGCATCAGTGGAATACATATAATAGGTATCCCCTATTTTTTTTACAGGCCGGATCGTGTACATTATACGTTCCCCACTGCTTGTAATTTTCCATAGACGAAAGGGCGGTATAATCATCCACCCAAGGATTCGGTGAAGGAACAGGCACGAAAGCCGTAGGTGCATTGCATGATACCAATGCCCCTACGACCAACAGGCCTAAACCAACCAACCTATTTATTATTAACCTCTTCATGTCCATGAATAATCTTTGAGGAAAAAATTGCTGTTCCATAGTATTTTGTTTATTATATGACCATTTGCTAATGTACTAATTTGTCAATGGCCATGTGGCATATAGCGCAGCCAATCGGCACATTGACACATTGACTAATTATTATTAATGCAAATATAGCTGCAACCAAAAGCTCGCCAGGTGGACAATATCGCTTAAAGGGTGGACATTTGTACAGCAGAGGGATAAAAATGATTTGTTTGTTTTTAAGGAAAAACGAAAAGGTATATCTTTGTTTCCATAATGGTATATTCTTACGTCATTAATGAACTACACACTATGAAAAGACATTCTTTGCTATTTGCTCTGTTCATCTTTCTGTCGAGCCTGTCTATACAGCTGAAGGGACCGCCGGAAAATGGTCCGAACGCTATAACGTCACCGCTATTACGATGGATGAAGGACTTCCTCACAACTTCGTGGACGATATATTGAAAGACAGCCAGGGCTTTTTATGGATTGCCACCCGTGGGGAAGGAATCGCCCGTTATGACGGTTATGAATTTACCGCCTTCAATATGGGAAGCACCCACACCAAACTACGAAGCAACTTCATAAACAAACTGTGTGAGGATAACTTCAAGCGTATTTGGGCTGTCAGTGAAATGGGTATTGACATATTGGATATACAAACCATGCAGACTGTACAAGTCGCTGATACGAAAGACAAACTTATTTCACTGTGCAACCGCCCCTCCCATCTCATTCTCCATAGCAAAGCGGGAAATATTTGGGTTTGTTCGGAAAACAATTTATTCAAAATTACCTTTGACAAACAAGGAAATATAAGACAGATCATTAAAATATGCGAAGTGCCGGCAGGAGAATCCATCCGGACTATTTGTGAGGTGGAAGACTATCTTTGGATAAACTACAAAGACGGTATCTACCGCATCAAAGAATCGGCTATGGAAGTACAGGAACCCACATTCATTTCATCTGCCCTGCAATTACCCGGTGTGTCCATACAAGTAATCTGCCGGAAAGAAAATGAAATTTGGATTGGCAGCGCACAAGGCCTTTTCCGATACAATATGGATACGGAACTGATGAAGCATTATATGTACGATCCGAATGACAACAACTCGCTTTCCCAAAACTTTATCACAGACATAGCAGAAACAGGAGAACATACCATGCTGGTTGCCACCCTAAAAGGTATAAACCTTTATAATGCGTTGACAGACAATTTTGAGCGGATAAATAAAGATACCGGAGAAGGAGAAATTGTACAAAACACATTGAACTGTGACTTCGTAAACTGTCTGCTGACCGATGGTGACATTATCTGGGTAGGAACCGAAGTGGGAGGGCTGAACAAGATGAGCCGCCGGATGCTGTTGGTACAAAACTATTATCATATTCCCACCATTCCCGGAAGTCTTTCCCAAAATCCCGTCAATGCCATTTATGAAGACCCGTCGGGTGTTTTATGGGTAGGAACCGTAGAAGGAGGTTTAAACCGGCGGCTCCCGGCAGCAACACTTTTGAACACTATACCACTGATGCACCCGCCCACCTAAGCCATAATACCGTCAGTTGTTTTACCAGCGATAACGATGGAAGACTCTGGATAGGAACCTGGGGAGGAGGCATAGGATGGATAGACATGAAAAATCCGCAGAACAAACAATTCCACACATAGAAATACCCGAATACGGAGACTTCTCATGGGGATGGGCCGGAAGTATCTGCTATGACCACTTGAATAATGCCATCTGGGTGGGAACCAGTACCAATATCTATGTTTACGACTTGAAAACACAAACGCTCACCGAACCATTCAAGGGTATGAACCTAGGTGGAATTGAAGGCTGTACAGGATACTATATAGATAAGGATAACCACCTGTGGCTGGGACTTACAGAAGGACTTTGCCGAATAGATCTAAGCAGTTTGAAAGCCCCCAGACTGATTTATCAACTCTGGAGGATCAAGCTGGACGAACCGGAATCAAAGTTGAAGGAAAGGGTAACCTACATCACCCAGTCTAAAGACGGAACCCTATGGATAGGCAGCAACGGATATGGTTTCTACAAATCCTCACCAACAGAAAACGGAGAATATACCTTCCGCTCCTTCACCACCGAAGACGGACTGATAAACAACAGTGTCCGCTGCATATCGGAAGATAAAGAAGGGTATCTTTGGATTACCACCACCAACGGACTCTCCCGCTTCAATCCTAACAACAACAGCTTCTTCAACTATACCGGAAAGACGGACTATTATCCAACCAGTTCTATTGGAACGCAATATGCCGTGCCGCCAATGGAGATTTGTATGTAGGAAGTACTAAAGGGCTGTCTGTAGTCAAACCAGTCATAGACACAAATCCCAAGGAGGCTGTTCCTCTGGCATTCACCCATGTTCGTGTGGCCAATGAAGAACGATTGTACACAAACGGCACCCTACAGTTACACGAACGCGACAAATCTCTCTATATTGAATTTGCCGCACTGGATTATGATGCATCGACATTCGCCAATTATTATACCGCTTGAAAGGATTTGACGACAAATGGATAAAAGTGCCGGCCAACAGGCGACAAGCCGCCTATACCAACCTGCGTCCCGGCAACTATACTTTCGAACTGCGTTATGCCCCCGACGGCAAACAATGGCTGGAAGAAATGGCAGAACTCCACATTACCGTATCACCTTATTTCTATAAAACCATCTGGTTCATTCTGTCCATATTGGTTCTTCTATCTTTCCTTATATATAAGGTATTATCATGGAGGCTTCGTTCGTTAAAAGAACAACAAGAAATGCTCCACATCAAAGTAGAGGAACGTACCCGTGAACTGGAAGAACAAAAAAAACTGCTTTCCACTCAGGCAAGCGAGCTCTATCGTCAAAACCAACTATTGAAACAGCAAAACGAAAAAATAACCAAACAAAAAGGGCAACTGATACAAATGTCAAAGAAAGTACAGGAATTGACGGTTGACAAACTCGCCTTCTTCACCAATATCACCCATGAATTCCGTACTCCGTTGACATTAATCGTAGGACCTATAGAAAGGGCATTGAAACTAAGCTACAATCCTCAAGTCATTGAACAATTACATTTTGTGGAGCGCAACTCAAAATATCTGCTCTCACTGGTCAACCAATTAATGGACTTCCGCAAAGTAGAATCAGGGAAAATGGAAATTGTCCGCAACCCGGGCAACTTTGCCAAGTTACTCAATGAACTGCTGGTTCCCTTCGACGCATATGCATCCGAAAGAGGAATAACCATCGAACGTCGTTTCCGCCTTCCTTCATGTGAAATCATGTACGATGAGGATGCCATGCATAAAGTGATTGTCAATTTGATAGGAAATGCTTTGAAATTTACCCCCAAAGGAGGACAAATTACCATCTATGCCACCCCCTTCCGCCAGGAAGAGCAGGAAAAGTTGTTCATCTGTATCCGGGATACGGGGCCAGGACTGCCCGAAGAAGAGATAGACAAAGTATTCAACCGCTTCTACCAATCACAAAACAAGACGCATTCCTCTATCAACGGACAAAGCGGGACCGGAATCGGCCTCTATCTATGCAAACGAATTGTCCAGTTGCATGGAGGTTCAATTTGTGCCAAGAATAATCAGAGCAAAGGATGTTCTTTCCGTATTTTACTTCCTTTGCAATATGCCGATGCAAACAGTCTGCCCGCACCAACAGAGCAAGTTAAAGAACCGGTAGAATCTCCGCTGGCCTTGCAACCTGCCACCAATGGAAAACTGACGATTCTGGTAGTAGAAGACAACAAAGATATGCGCGCCTATATCCGTTCCATTCTGGCCGAATATTATAACGTGCTCGAAGCATCCCAAGGTGAAGAAGCATTGACTGTGCTCCAATCCCAGAACGTGGATTTCATAGTCAGTGACTTGATGATGCCTGTCATGGATGGTATGGAACTGTCCCGCCGGGTAAAATCCAATTTCGCCATCTCACATATCCCCTTCCTGATGCTCACAGCCAAAACATCCAACGAATCGCGCATCGAAAGCTTCCGTATAGGTGTAGACGAATACCTGCTGAAACCATTTGATGATACTTTGCTGCTGGCCCGGATATCCAATATACTGGAAAACCGCAAACGTTTCCAACAAAAGTTCTCATACAGTATGGACGTGGATGCACTGAATATCGAAAAAGAATCCAGTGACAAGAAATTCCTGGACAAGGCGATGCAGATTGTGAAAGAAAACTATAAGAACTCCTATTACGAAATAAGCGATTTCATCGAAGCAATGGGGGTAAGCAAAAGTTTGATGAACAAAAAAATGCAAAATCTGACGGGACAGTCTGCCGGACAATTCATGCGTAACTACCGGCTGAATCTTGCGCGGGAACTTATTATCCGTAACCGGCTGACGCACAATATGAATATATCTGAGATAGCATACGAAGTAGGATTCAATGATCCCAAATACTTCACACGCTGCTTTACAAAACATTTCGGAACAACACCCAGTTCGATGATGGAGAATGGAACCGACTGACTTATTCCAGAGCGTAAAATGAACGGATTGTATACCATAAATGCTCCGTTTTTCTACGCTCTCGTCTCGCTAAATAAATTATCTTTGCTCTACATTATAATAGCATATTTAATACCCATGAAAAAACAATTTATGACTTGGCTGCTTGCCATCACTACAATGTCAGCTTTTGCCCAACAAGCTACAGTTACAGGACCCGATTCCTTTTTGAAAGTAAATGTATCCGTAAAACAGGGTATCCCCGTTTATTCCGTTACCTATAAGGACAAGACCATCCTGGAAGATTCACCTTTAGGTTTCATTGCCAATGTGGGGGACTTCAGCCGAGATATGACTTTCACCGGACAAAAAGAGAATAAAATAGATAAGACCTATACACAAGACCGTATCAAACAATCACAAATTCATTATCAAGCCAATGAACTTACATGCACCTTTACCAATAAAGAAAAGAAAAATATAAATATAATATTCCGCGTAAGCAACAACGATATTGCTTTTCCGCTACGAAATGCCCAAATATGGCGATACGGGAAGCATCGTGATAGAAAAAGAAACTACCGGTTTTGACTTCCCCTCCTTCACCACTACTTTCCCTGTGCCCGCAAAGTGACGCCATGATAGGTTGGAAACGTACCAAGCCCAGTTATGAGGAAGAATATAAGGCTGACGCTCCTATGAATGTACGTTCACAATATGGGCACGGTTACACATTTCCTTGTCTGTTCCATGTAGGAGAAAATGGCTGGGCACTTATCAGTGAAACCGGAGTAGACAGCAAATACTGTGGTTCACACCTGAGCGATGCCACCGCCGACGGACTTTATACCCTCGCTTTCCCCATGCCCGAAGAAAACAACGGTAACGGTACGGCATCTCCCGGTCTTGCATTGCCCGGTTCCACTCCTTGGCGTACTATTACTGTAGGCGAAAACCTGAAGCCATTGTAGAAACAACGATTCCATGGGATGTCGTGGAACCTCTTTACCCAACGGAGCATACATACAAAATGGGACGCGGAACCTGGAGCTGGATACTTTGGCAAGATGGCAGCATCAATTTCGACGATCAGAAAAAATATGTAGATCTTGCTGCCGCCATGGGATATGAATATGTATTGATAGACAACTGGTGGGATACCAACATCGGCCGTGAACGTATGAAAGACTTCATAGACTATGCACACAGTAAAAATGTAGATGTATTTTTATGGTATAGTTCCAGCGGCTACTGGAATGATATCGTACAAGGTCCTACCAATTACATGGACAATCCCATTATCCGTAAAAAGGAAATGAAATGGCTGCATAATATAGGAGTAAAAGGAATCAAAGTAGACTTCTTCGGAGGTGACAAGCAGGAAACCATGCGTCTGTACGAAGCCATCCTGAGCGATGCGGATGATAATGGACTGATGGTCATTTTCCACGGCTGTACCCTTCCTCGGGGATGGGAGCGTATGTATCCTAATTATGTAGGAAGCGAAGCCGTGCTCGCATCGGAAAACCTGATTTTCCAACAACATTTTTGCGATGAAGAAGCATTTAATGCCTGTCTGCATCCATTTATCCGCAACACCATCGGTTGCATGGAGTTTGGCGGCACATTCCTCAACAAACGCCTCAACCGCAACAATGACGGCGGAAGCATACGCAAGACCACTGATGTATTCCAACTGGCAACAGCCGTTTTATTCCAAAATCCTATTCAGAATTTTGCGTTGGCGCCTAATAACCTGACCGATGCCCCCCAAGTTTGTTTGGATTTCATGAAGCAAGTTCCCACCACATGGGACGAAACAAGATTCATTGACGGCTATCCGGGCAAATACGTAGTACTGGCACGTCGCATGCCGATAAATGGTACATAGCCGGAATCAATGCACAAAAAGAACCGCTGAAATTAAAGTTGAACCTTCCCATGTGTACTAAAGGAGATAAAGTGATGCTTTATCAGGACGATAAAAAACTAAATCCTCACGCTGAAGAGATAACATTAAAAAAGAATGATGAAGTCAGCATTACGATGCAGGCGGAAGGAGGATTTTTACTTGTGAAATAATTCCTTTCAGAGAATTTTATTTGTATTTTATCCCTCATGTAGCCGGACAGTCCTTCACCAGGTTGTCCGGCTACATGACTTTATATAAAAAAAGCCTTCTCCTAAGCCTATCTCACCACCTCCAAAAGACGCAAACTATAAGCGGAATAAATACATTTTTTTCCATTATCCATTCGTCCACCCTATAAAACCGTTTGTCCACCCCTGTTTACGGTGTAAATTATACTTTTGTCATGCAATCGGTGCTCAATCTTTCGGAAGAGAACCCTGCTTTTAAAGTCTAATCCTAATCTTAAATATTATGAAGAATAGCTCCAGCATATTTATAAACTCTGTGGTTTGTCTACCTAGAGTATTCAACATTAGATTGTACAATAATCCAACATCTCAATTCAATACATCAGCAACAATTTAATCTACTAATTTAATACTTAAAAAAATGAGGAAACATTTATTATTTTCCGTAATGCTTAGTCTGTGTGCTATGGGTGGCATGATGGTGTATCCCACACCTGCTATAGCTACCGTGGCACAATCTCCGGCTATCAAGGTTCGCGGTCAAGTTATCGATGAACAAGGTGAGCCCTTGACAGGAGCTACTGTCAGAATTAAAGGAGGACAAGGTGGAACCATTACCGATGTGGACGGAAACTTCCAACTGGAGGTTGCCGGAAACGCTATCCTTTCGATAAGCTATGTAGGCTACAAGGAACGCGAAGTAGCGTTCGTAACCGCGCTATCATTGAAGCCATCCAATTGCAACCCGACAACCAGATGCTGGAACAAGTTGTTGTCATAGGTTATGGCACACAAAAGAAATCCGATTTGACCGGTTCTGTAGCTGTAGTAGACACGGAAGCCTTGAAACAGACATCCCATTCCAATATCTCCACCATGCTCGAAGGTAAAGTATCAGGCGTACAAGTCACTTCCGACGGGCAGCCCGGTGCCGACCCTACCGTCCGTATCCGTGGCGTCGGATCTTTTGGTGACACTTCTCCTCTTTATGTTATCGATGGTGTCCCCATGGGTACTTCCATCCGCGATTTCTCTTCAAACGATATTGAAACCATCCAAATTCTGAAGGATGCATCGGCTGCTGCCATTTACGGTTCGCGTGCAGCCAACGGTGTGGTCATCATCACTACCAAACGCGGTCAGAAAGACCAACCGCTGAAAGTAGACTACAATGGGTACGTAGGTATGGACTACATTCCAGTAGTGTCTATGACGTAATGGATGCCGACCAATACAGCCAGTACATCGGTCAGGCATGCGCCAACTCCAACACTCCGCTGCCCGGCGGTTACAAGCTGGACAGTACCACCGGAAAATATCATTTCCAGGATAACACCAATACCAACTGGTTTAAAGAAGTGTTCAAAACAGGTATCCGTCAAAATCACAATGTGAACCTCTCCGGTGGCGGTGCCCACAATACTTATAACGTTTCATTAGATTACTACAACCAAAAAGGTACACTGGAAGGCGCCGGTCCCAACTACGAACGTTACACGGCGCGTGTCAACAACACGATGGACACCAAATTCATCAAGTTCCATACCAGCCTGGTTTACTCTCACTCCGATCAAGACAACATGGGTTTGTCAAACGCTTCCGAATACGTTCAAGGTCTGTATGGAGACGTAACCAACATACTGCGTGGTACTTTGCTGATGCAACCCACCATCAAAGCCTACGACAACTCTACTTGGGTACTTGACAATCTGGTAGGGATCGCCAATAACTTCAACTATGACTCTTATGGTTATGGTGTTTACTACGACACCGTACATGGTGACATTTCAGCTTCCAACCCCTTGCTAGTCAATAACCTGTTAAAGCGCAATACCCGTGTAGACCGCTTTGTAGGAACAGCCTCTGCCGATGTGGATCTCCTGAAAATGATCGGTATTGACAGCAAAAACCACAAGCTCAACTATAAAGTCAATCTCTCTTACAGCAAAACCCATTGCAAGGACTTCACCTGGATTCCTGCATGGGTACAGAGCAACCGTGTCTATCTGGCCAAAAGCAACGAACGTCTCACCAAAGCTACCCGCTCTTATGCCGATGCTTTGATTGAAAACGTGCTGACTTATGATGCCACCGTCGGCAAACACCATTTTAACCTGGTAGCCGGCCAGACTTACGAAGAAGAAAACACCGACTTGCTGACAGGCTGGGGCGTCAACTTCACCGAGCCTTACTTCCTGCAACTCCAGAATGCCGCCAACACTTACGCTGAAAGCTTCGAATACAAACACACCCTCCTATCCTACATCGGGCGTATCAACTACAACTACGACGAGCGTTATCTGTTCTCGGCAACCGTGCGCCGCGACGGCAGTTCCCGCTTGTCCCAAAATATCCGTTGGGGCACCTTCCCCTCTGTTTCTGTGGGATGGCGTTTCGACAAGGAGTCTTTCTTCCCCTTCAACAGAAACATTGTCAACATGTTCAAGGTACGTGCCAGCTATGGCGAGCTCGGTAACGAAAACATTGGTGAATACATGTATCAGGCTGTAATGGCACGTAATAACATGACTTATAGCTTTGGCAACACGCCCATCACCGGTTCTGCCATTTCCACTTTCGTAGACAACAACCTTTCTTGGGAAAAGAAGAAAAGCTACAACGTGGGTATCGACCTCGCCTTGTTCAACAACCGTCTGGAATTCACTGCCGAATGGTACAAGAACACCAGTGAAGACCTGCTTTATGCTGTTCCCGTTCCCGAACAAGCCGGTGTATCCAATACCACCGTAACAATGAACGCCGCTTCGATGAACAATTCAGGTTTCGAATTTGCAGCTACTTACCGCAACCGAGACCACGACTTCAAGTATGAAGTGTCGGCTAACTTAAGTACTGTCCGTAACCGCGTAACCTCATTGGGCTTCGGTACCGATTCATACATCTCCGGCGCCTACATCACCAACGTAGGTGAAGAGATCGGCAAATTCTACGGATGGGTTTATGATGCATCGCCCGCACACAAGCTGACTTGGACAACCATGCCACACAAGAAGCGCCCAAATTGGTGACTGCCTCTATAAGGACGTAAGCGGTCCCGACGGAAAGCCTGACGGAAAGGTAGATGCCAATGACCAGGTAGTATTGGGCAGCGGTATGCCTAAGATCAATTTCGGTTTGAACGCCCGCTTCGAATACAAACGTTTCGACCTGAGCATCGCTACGTTCGGTGCACTCAACTATCATGTTAGCGACGACATCCACAACTCTCTGAACTCTTGCTATGGCTGGGGCAACAAAGACGTAGCCATGCTCGACGCCAATCGCTTCAGCGAAGACGGCAGCACCTATCTTTCCAGCGTACCACGTACCTATGTCACCAACAGTGCCAGCCTGGCCTGGAACGATCTCTTCAGCGACCGCAAAATTCAGAACGCAGCTTATTGGAAAATTGCCAATATAGAACTGGGCTACAACTTCCCCAACGAATGGTTTGGCAAATACGTATCGGATGTACGTTTCTACGTGTCGGCACAGAACCTGCACACCTTTACCGGCTACAAAGGTTACAATGTGGACTATGCAGGAGGTACCTTCACACCGGGATATAACTTCTGTTCTTATCCTACCGCACGTACCTTCATGTGTGGCGTTCATTTCACTTTCTAATCACTAAAAACATAACAATATGAAACTCAATAAATATGCATTGGTTCTCTTTTTGGGATTAGGCACATTGACTTCTTGCAATGATAATTTGGAGCTGTTAAATCCCAACCAGCAAACCTCAAACACATTCGGTTTCAATGCCGATGATTTGGAAGAGAGCGTTATTGCCGCCTATAACCATATCCGTATGGAAGGTTCTTACGCCCGTGTAGGCTACACCATTGATGTGTGTCGTGGCGATGAAGCTGGAATTCATCACAAGTATGGTATCTGCCTTTCGATGACCTGAATGCGGAAGTAACCTCGGACATCACGTGGTGGCCCTGGCGCGAATGGTACTACACCGTTAATGTATGTAATTTTGCCATTTCCCGTTGCGATGAAGACAACAGCCAGCTTTCCGAAAAAATGAAACGCATCAAAGGACAAGTGCTCTTCCTGCGCGGTCTGTCATACTACAATCTGGTTGGTTATTACCAGAACCCGCCCCTCATCACAGATTATGCCACCTACTCTTCATTGGATGGACTTTATACCGGCAACAGCACCTATGATGCCGTGCTGGACCAAGTGGAAAGTGATTTCAAAGAAGCCATGGAATTGTTACCCTCACGAGATCAAGGTGGCGAATGGGAAAAAGGACGTGCCACCTGTGGTGCCGCAGCCGGTTACTATGCCCGTGCGCTCATGGTACGCCATAAATTCAAAGACGCCCTTACTGTACTGAAAGACATTATCGGCAAAAAATATGGTACTTATGAACTGATGGATAACTATGGCGACAACTTTCGTGAAGGTCCTGCCTATGAGAACAACAAGGAAAGCCTTTTCGAAGTGCAATTCCTTGACTTAGAATCACAAGGAACCGACGACGAGTGGACTCCGGTGAACACCAGCCCGAATGCCACCCAAGGTTCGGCCATCGAGAGTAACTTCGCTCCCGGCAATTATGGCGGTTGGGCCGACATTTCGGCTTCCCCCTGGCTCTACCATCTCTTCAAAGCAGAACGTACTACTGACGGCAAACTCGACCCGCGTCTGTACTGGACCATCGGTACTTACGAATCCGATTGGGAAGACTTTGAATATGGCAATGTAGCTTATACGAGCAAACTTACAGCCACCGACAACATCGTAACCAACAACACATACGGTGGTCTACCCATCGCCAAGTTCACAAACCTCCGTACCGGACTCTATAGCACCGTTATTACAGGTTTACACGATGGAATCAACTTGCGTCTGATGCGCTACTCCGACGTGCTGCTCCGTGCTGCCGAATGTGAAAACGAAGTCAACGGCCCCACACAACAGGCCATCGACTGGATTAACGAAGTACGCAACCGCGCTGACTTGCCCGATCTGGAACTGGCTGACTTCCCTACAGCCGACAAACTCTTCGAGCAGATTGCCAATGTGGAGCGTCCGAAAGAATTTGGTTGTGAGTTCGGACGCGGATTCGATCTTATCCGCTGGGGATTCTTCTATAAGAATGATCGTTTGCAACAACTTAAGGAGCACAGTGTCGTACGCCGTTCTGTAACCGGAACCAAAGATCCTGTAGACTACAACGATATCGCAACCGACTCCGAACTAAAAAGTTCTTTTGACACCTACTTACCCGGGCACGAATTTCTGCCCATCGTACAACAGTTGTTGAACAAGAACCCTAACCTAAGTGGTAACTCTGCCAACTTTAGCACGGACAACTCTACTTATTTCAGTGAGAACGGATGGACTGTTCATCCGGTGGTTGACTTAAGCAAATAAACAAACCTATTAAAATGTAAGACAATGAGAATACTCAATAAATTAGTATACGCTTGCTGTTCCATCGCCTTCGGGTTGATGGCATTGCCAAGCTGCGAGGGTGGCGAGCTGTATGATGTTAACGCCCCCGACTGGATTTCCGAGAAAGTGGACTCCATAGCAAATTCAAAGAAAGATCCGGAAGAAGAAGTGCTGGAGGGCATGCAGGAAGATGTCTACTCCTTCGGTAATACGGACTACACCTCCGGTTTCTGGACAGCTTTCTCCAAGTATTACGTCGTGCCCGATGGTCAGAAGTGGCATGGAGTGTTCAACCTCAACATCAACCTGCCGACAATACCTATTATAAAAACTTCGCCCTAGTCATTACCAATGACGCAGACCGCGGAGGTGAAGGATACACGGAATATGGCGCTTATCGTTTTGATACCACAAACGATACTTTGGCCTATAACTCCCAATGGGGTTCCCATCTCTTCTTCAAATACACCTCCAGCACACTGATGCTGTCACCCGTTGACAATCTGGACGAAACTGTACAGAAATTGGGCGGCAAAGTAACACTCACCGTAGACCGCACCAATGAAAATGCCTTCTCTATCAAAATCCAGAACGCCTCGGCAACCAAAACCTACAAACAGCCGTACAAGTTACCCAATCTGAATGCAGACGCGAGCAATACCAACATCCGCTGCTTCCTGGTACCCGAAGGCTCTTACATCAACTTCTTGCAATCGAACATCGTTCCTATCGGCGGCCTTACCTCTGCCGAAGACAAGAATCCGCTCTCGATGGTACTGCAAAATGTACCCGATCAGGTCAATGCCGGCACCTCACTCGAAGAAGCCGTGGCCGGGATTACTGCCATCGTCAGCTTCGAAGAAGGGGTGACTAAGACCGTAACCGCAGAAGAACTCCAGTTCACTGCCATCCCCAATATGAACGAACTGGGCACGAAGACACTGGTAGTCATCTACAACAAGACCTTCAAGGGCGAGAATTGCAACCAGCCGGTGGTGGCCAATGCTACGTTTGAAGTAGTGGAAAAGATTGTATCCATCCAAGTGACGGCTCAACCTGCGCACACGCAGTATTACTATTATACTTCGGCAGCAACGGAAACGATGACCGACCGTACGCTGGCATTCCTTCCCGAAGGATTGGAAGTAACGGCTACTTATGCCGACGGAAGCACAAGAGTAGTAGACAACGCCAAACTCCATTTCTCTGCCATTCCTGCCAAAGCCGGTACGCAGACCGTAACCATTACTGCCGAAGAAGTTACCGCTACCGTAGAAGTCAAAGTTGCCGAATCTGTGGTTGCCGCTGTGAGCAACTCAGCCGGTATCATAGGAGCCGAAGACAATTCAACGGGTTGGTGGACTGTCTTTTCTGACAATTTCAACGTGCCGGCAGGTGAAACCAGATCCATCAGCTTCACCAATTACACCAGCCAAGCTAATAACTGGAGCAACTTCGCTATCGTTCTCCGCAAAGCCGATCTTGCCGAATATGCAGTGGTACGCGCCGACAACTATGGATGGGGTGCAGGATACGATGGAAATGCCAGCCTCGTTCACAACGGTACACAAGGCGACTGGGCTGCTTGGCTTGCCGATATGAACGGAGCCAAAGTCACCGTCTACGTGACCAATTGCGGCAATGGTACAGCCGACATTCAAGCAGTAATGAAAGGCACTTCAGGTACTTCCTATGCCCAATACTATTTAGGGATCAACAAATTGGATATGAACGACTTGAACTTCGCTTTAACGATTGAAGGCGGCCATCTCGTCTTCTAATCCGAATCAGTAATCACACAAGCCATGCCGTTTTCCTCAGGAAGAAGCGGCATGGTCTTTAAACTATCAACAGATGAAAAAACTATTACCATTGTGGATGTTCTTACCAATATTCCTTGTTTTAGCCGCTTGTTCTGACAACAGCGAAGATATAGACCGCTATTATGCAACTGTAAGTACTCCAAAAGTAACTACAACCACCCCCACCTCGTTGACCGTCACCGCATCGGTTACAGGTGATCTGAACCAAATAGTCAAGAAAGGCTTCTGTTACAGTGCAGCAGCTTCCGTACCGACTATCAAAGACCACGTGGTGGATGCCGATGAGAATTTCAGTGCTTCCCTCTCAACCTTGACCTCCGGTACCTCCTACTATATCCGTGCATACGTCTACTGTGACAGCCGTTATGTCTATTCAGAGGTGGTCACGGCCACCACAGAAAGCTTAAGCTTAGACGATGAACTCAAGAATTACGTGGCCCCCACCTACTCCGATGACTATACCTCGATAAGTGACTGGAGCAAACGCTCTCAATGGAATCTTGCCAACGTACACGACCCCTCGGTTGTATTGGCCGAAGATGGTTATTATTACATGTATCAGACGGATGCTTCATACGGCAACGTCCACACCGCAGGCGGCCACTTCCACGGTCGTCGCTCCAAGGACCTTGTCAACTGGGAATACCTCGGCGGTACAATGAAGAACCTGCCCGAATGGGTAGTGCCCAAGCTCAATGAAATACGAAAAGAAATGGGACTTGCCGAAATCAATCCTAATGTTAATGACTTCGGCTATTGGGCTCCCGTAGTACGCAAGGTAAAGAACGGCCTCTATCGCATGTACTATTCCATTGTCTGCCCCGGCACACTCAACGGTGCCAACACCTGGTCGGAGCGCGCCTTTATCGGCCTGATGGAAAACAACGATCCCTCCAACAACAACGGATGGGTAGACAAAGGCTACGTCATCACCAATGCTTCCGACAAAGGACTTAACTTCAACGTGAAGCCGGATGATTGGGCCAATTGCTATTATAAATGGAATGCCATCGACCCCTCTTATGTCATCACGCCCGAAGGCGAGCACTGGTTGGTCTACGGTTCATGGCATAGCGGCATAGCCGCTCTCAAGCTCAATAGCGAAACAGGCAAGCCTGCCGAAACTTTGGGCCAACCTTGGGCTACAGGCCAAGCACCTGCCGAGTATGGTCAGTTGATCGCCACCCGCCAGACAGGTAACCGCTGGCAAGCCAGTGAAGGTCCCGAAGTCATTTACCGCGATGGCTACTACTACCTCTTCCTGGCCTACGACGCTCTCGACGTGCCCTATAACACCCGTGTGGTCCGCTCGAAAAGCATCACCGGTCCCTACGTGGGCATTGACGGCAAAGACGTGACCGCCGGTGCCGATGCACTGCCATAGTGACTCATCCTATAAGTTCAGCAAAGGCTACGGCTGGGTAGGCATCGCCCACTGCGCTATCTTCGACGATGGCAAAGACAACTGGTTCTACGCCTCACAAGGCCGTCTGCCTAAGGATGTTCCGGGCATCAACGCCAGCAACGCCATCATGATGGGGCACGTACGCAGCATCCGCTGGACGAAAGACGGTTGGCCTCTCGTAATGCCTGAACGCTACGGAGCCGTTCCCAAGGTAGCCATCACCGAAGAAGAATTGCCCGGCAATTGGGAACACATCGACCTTACATACAAATATGGAGAGCAGAGAACTTCAGCAACAATGACTCTCGCCGCCGACCACACTATCACCGAAGGTATCTGGAAAGGCAGTACGTGGAGCTATGATGCCGCCCAACAGATTCTGACTGTCAACGGAGTGGAACTTTATCTGCAACGCGAAACCGACTGGGAAGCCAGTCCGCGCACCCATACCATCGTCTATGCCGCTATGCCAACAACAAGACGTATTGGGGAAAGAAGTCCAAATAAACATTCCCGCTCCGCACGCAAACTTCATATAGAAACACCACCACTGCCCCGTAAAACAACACCAAGGTTTATGAGGCAGTGGTCCTGTTTTACAAATCAATAGCAGAGATTAAAGATCATAAACAGAAACAAGAGAAACCTATTTCATGAAAAGGAAAAAGAGTTAGGTTCCCTAATCTCCATACAAAAAATCAT
>ENA-OQCF01000029-OQCF01000029.1-human-gut-metagenome-genome-assembly--contig:-NODE-29-length-51754-cov-2.009394_pt1 | contig 51754 bp, 67 predicted proteins | sample MGYA00242756_ERZ504573 | MGnify/ENA primary metagenome ERZ504573 (study PRJEB26092, sample SAMD00036240) | human gut metagenome | host: Homo sapiens | study: EMG produced TPA metagenomics assembly of... | reverse complement strand
TTTTCGAATCTGACCCGATTGAAATCAGTGATGATGAGAAATAGATATCATAAACCTGAGACATACAAGCCAAAATTCCATTGCCGCAGGCAAATCTGGAATGAATTTTTGGCTACGTTACTGTGAACGGAGTGAACAGTAACAACTAAAATGGGGCAGATGCAATCAGGCAACTGCCCCATTGCTTATGAAAAAGCTTTCTGTTATAATAAAAAAGTCAGATGGGAATTTTAGAAAACAAGAAAGCATCAGGTGATTAAATGGAAAATACAAAATCACAAAAAAAAGTCGTATTCAACAGCATCTTCCAAGAGCAGGGCGCGTCGAAAAACAAAAACAGATTATTATGATTACAGTCTGGTAGCAGTTATTGTACTGCTGACCTGTTTTGGGCTTATCATGCTGTACAGTACAAGCTCCTATATGGCTCAGATAAATTACGGAAGCGACATGTATTTTTTTAAAAAACAGGCCATCATCAGCGTGGCATGTATTATCATGGCACTGATCATTTCCAGGCTCAATTATCGGATCTGAACCGTTTTAGCACAGCTTTGTATGTAGCGGCACTGGTGTTGATGGCACTGGTAAAAACACCGCTGGGCAGTCTTCTCATGGTGCCCAGAGATGGCTGAATCTTGGACCGGTTCAGTTCCAGCCGGCAGAGCTTGCCAAGATAGCAGTTATTGTCTGCCTCCCATATATGATCGTGCATATGGGAAAGAAAGTCCGTACCTTAAAGGGCTGTATGGTTCTTGCTGTTGTGGGAGGCGGACTGGCACTGGCTGCATATGTATTTACGGACAATCTGAGTACAGCAATTATTATTTTCTGTATTACTGCAGGACTGATTTTTGTGGCTCACCCGGATATTAAGATTTTTATTATTATTGCAGGTGTTGTTATTGCGCTGGCAGTGATCGGAGTCATTTTTCTGAATGCAACAGTGAGTGTTGATGGAAGTGGAAGCTTTCGTCTGAGACGAATCATGGTATGGCTTCATCCGGAAGAATATGCGGACAGTTGGGGGTATCAGACAATTCAGGCATTGTATGCGATTGGCTCGGGAGGATTTTTTGGCAGAGGACTTGGAAACAGTATTCAGAAGCTGGGAAGTGTACCTGAGGCACAGAATGACATGATTTTTTCAATTATCTGTGAAGAACTGGGGATTTTTGGAGGTCTTATCGTGCTGATGCTTTATGCATATCTGTTATACAGGCTGTTTGTTATTGCACAGAATGCACCGGATATGTTTGGCTCACTTATGGTCAGTGGGATTTTTATTCACATAGCATTGCAGGTTATTCTTAATTATTGCGGTTGTTGTAAACCTTATGCCGAATACAGGTGTCACTCTTCCGTTTATCAGTTATGGAGGTACGTCGATCGTATTCCTTATGGCAGAGATGGGACTTGCGCTGAGTGTGGCAAGGCAGATTAAATTTGAGGAATAAAAAATGTAATAAAATAGTGCTTGACAAACAGGAGGGAAGAATATATACTTTGAACATCAAAGTAATCAATCCCGATAAAACCAAATCTGAATAAATGAGACGTATTTACTGGTCTGACGGATGATAAGGTTGAAAACAAGAAAAAGCAGAATCATCATCTGCTTAACAAAAATAATAAAAAACAAGTGATAACCGGAGCAGGAAAAAGAGAAGCATTCCGGGGCTTGAATTAAAGGAGAAGAGAAAATTATGTTAGAAAAAATGAGTGAAATGATCGCAGAGCAGTTAAATTGTGATGCAGCAGGAATTACTGCTGAAACTTCTTTCAAGGATGATCTTGGCGCAGATTCACTTGACCTGTTTGAGCTGGTTATGGCTCTGGAAGATGAATACAATATTGAGATCCCGGCTGAAGATCTTACAGATTTAACAACAGTCGGAGCTGTTATGGATTATCTGAAAAACAAAGGCGTAGAGGCTTAATCATATAGAAATGACAAATAACTCCTTGGAGCCAGAGATGGCTTCGGGGAGAATTTTTTGACATTATAATTTGAATATCAAAATATTTTAAACTAAAATAATTTGCAATCAGAAACAAATTGTTATCATCTGATATAAACATAAAAATAAAGGAAAGGAAAATGATATGTCTAAAATTGCATTTGTATTTCCGGGACAGGGTGCACAGTATACAGGAATGGCGAAAGATTTTTATGAAAAATATGCTGTAAGTCGCGAAGTATTTGAAAGCGCATCAAAAGCATCCGGACTTGATGTGAAAGCTTTATGCTTTGAAGAAAATGACAGATTAAATATTACAGAATATACACAGATTGCCATGCTGACAGCAGAAATCGCAATCTTAAGAGCTGTAGAGGAAGCCGGAATCAGGTCTCAGGTAAATGCTGGACTGAGCCTTGGAGAATACGGAGCACTGGTGGCCTCCGGTGTTATGAAGGAAGAGGATGCATTTACTGTAGTGCGAAAAAGAGGAATTTTTATGCAGGAGGCATATCCTACAGGTGGTGCAATGTCCGCTGTTCTTGGAACAGATGCAGAGCTGATTGAAAAAATCTGCAATGAGACACAGGGAATTGTATCCATTGCAAATTATAACTGTCCGGGACAGATTGTGATCACAGGCGAGGAGACAGCAGTTGCAGCAGCAGGGGAGGCATTAAAGGCAGCAGGCGCCAGACGTGTGATTCCTCTTAAAGTCAGTGGCCCATTTCACTGTGAGCTTCTCAAAGGCGCAGGGGAAAAACTGGGACAGGAACTTGAGAAGGTAGAAATCCAGTCATTTACAGTACCTTATGTGACAAATGTAACTGCACAGTATGTGACAGGACCGGAGCAGGTAAAGGAATTGCTTGTCAGCCAGGTTTCATCCTCTGTGCGCTGGCAGCAGTGTGTAGAACAGATGATTGATGATGGTGTAGATACTTTTATTGAGATTGGACCGGGAAAAACTCTGACAGGATTTCTCAAAAAGATCAACAGAAATGTAAAAGCACTACATGTTGAGAAAACAGAAGATCTGGATGAAGTGAGAAAGGAGTGTCTGTAAAATGCTGAAAAATAAAATTGCCCTGATTACAGGTGCAGGACGTGGAATCGGACGAGCCATTGCTATTGCTCTTGCAAAGGAAGGTGCAGAGGTGGTTATCAATTACAATGGTTCTGAAGAGAGAGCGAAGGAAGTAAAACAGACCATCGAAGAAAACGGTGGAAAAGCTTCCATATATAAATGCAATGTCAGTGATTTCGCAGCCTGTGAAGCAATGATCAAAGATATAGTTAAAGAATACGGACACCTTGATATTCTGGTTAATAATGCAGGAATTACCAAAGATGGTCTGATTATGAAAATGAAAGAAGAGGATTTCGATTCTGTACTTAATGTAAACCTGAAAGGCACATTCAATACAATCCGTCACAGTGCCCGTCAGATGCTGAAACAGAGAAGTGGAAAGATCATCAATATTTCTTCTGTTTCCGGAATCCTCGGAAATGTGGGCCAGGCAAATTATGCTGCATCCAAAGCAGGTGTGATCGGTCTGACAAAAACAATGGCAAGAGAGCTGGGCAGCCGGGGAATTACGGTAAATGCCATTGCACCTGGATTTGTAGACACAGAGATGACAGAAGTACTCTCAGAAGAAATCAGGGAAAATGCATGTAAGCAGATTATCCTGGGACGTTTCGGAAAGCCTGAGGATATTGCAAATACAGCAGTATTTCTGGCATCAGACAAAGCAGACTATATTACAGGACAGGTCATCAGCGTAGATGGCGGTATGAATGTATAAATAAGGAGAACAAAATGAGAAGAGTTGTAATTACAGGTATGGGAGCAATCACTCCGGTAGGCCTTAGTGTAGAAGAATTCTGGAACAGTGTAAAAGAAGGAAAAACAAACTTTGCAGAAGTAACACGTTTTGATTCCACAAATTACAGAGCGCATATGGCTGCGGAAATCAACAATTTTAATCCAAAGGATTATATGGATTTCAAATCTGCAAAACGTATGGAGCTTTTCAGCCAGTATGCGGTAGCAGCAGCAAAAGAAGCTATTGAGCAGTCCGGACTGGATATGACAAAAGAAGATCCCTTCCGTGTAGGCTGTAGCGTGGGAAGCGGTATCGGAAGTATGCAGGTGGTAGAGAAATCCTGCGAAATCCTCAACACAAAGGGACCAGGAAGACTGAATCCTCTGATGATTCCTCTTCTGATCTCCAATATGGCATCCGGAAATGTTTCCATTCAGTTTGGACTCCGCGGAAAGAACATTAATGTTGTAACTGCCTGTGCAACAGGAACCCACAGCATTGGAGAAGCATACCGTACTATTCAGTGCTCTGATGCAGATGTTATGGTTGCAGGTGGAACGGAAGCAGCTATCACACCAACAGGCTTTGGTGGTTTTGCGGCACTGACAGCATTGACCTCATCCACAGATCCTGAGAGATGTTCCATCCCGTTTGACAAAGAAAGAAGCGGTTTTGTAATGGGTGAGGGTGCCGGCGTGGTAGTTCTGGAAGAACTGGAGCATGCCAAAGCACGTGGAGCGAAAATCCTTGGCGAGGTTGTCGGATATGGTGCAACAGGAGATGCTTATCACATTACATCCCCTGCAGAGGACGGTTCCGGTGCTGCCAAAGCTATGGAATGGGCTGTAAAAGAAGCAGGAATTTCCACAGATGATGTATGGTATGTAAACGCACATGGTACAAGCACACATCATAATGACTTATTTGAAACAATTGCCATTAAGAAAACATTTGGTGAACACGCAAAAGAAATGAAAATAAATTCTACAAAATCTATTACAGGACATCTTCTGGGAGCTGCCGGTGCAGTGGAAGTGATCACCTGTGTAAAAGAACTTCAGGAAGGCCTGATCCATCAGACTGTTGGTTATAAGGTGCCGGATGAACAGTGTGACCTGGATTATGTAGGAAACGGTAATGTAAAGATGGATATCAAATATGCACTTACCAATTCTCTTGGCTTTGGCGGACATAACGCATCCTTACTTATTAAAAAGTACGAAGACTGATCACGCAGATAATAAATGGTATGGTGATTTTGAAAACAATATACGACAGTGATCTTATAATATAGCTATTTCAGCAGGAGGAAATAAATGGAACTGGCAAATATATTAGAACTGATCCACGCAGTCAGCGATTCAGATCTCACAGAATTTAACCTGCAGGACGATACCTTAAATATTTCCATGTCAAAAGAGAAAACAATTGTACAGCAGATGGCAGTCAATGCTGATCCGGCAGATGCTCAGCAGTATCAGCCGGTAGTGCAGCAGGCTGTACATGTAGAATCCGTCAATGCTGTTAACGATGAAGTACAGACAGGAAGTGTGGTAAAATCTCCTCTTGTAGGTACCTATTATGCAGCATCTTCTCCGGAAAATCCCCCCTTTGTAAAAGTAGGAGATAAAGTAAGCAAAGGTCAGGTCCTTGGCATTGTGGAAGCAATGAAGCTGATGAACGAGATTGAATCAGAATTTGATGGTACAGTAAAAGAAATCCTTGTAGAAAACGAGCAGATGGTAGAGTTCGGACAGCCGATGTTTGTGATAGAATAGAAGAAGGAGGTAAAAAACTATGAAACTTACAACAAAAGAAATCATGGAGATTATTCCCCACAGACACCCGTTCCTCCTGATTGATACTATTGAAGAACTGGTGCCGGGTGTGAAGGCAACAGGAAAGAAATGTGTTACCTATAATGAGCCGCATTTCGCAGGACACTTCCCACAGGAACCGGTTATGCCGGGAGTTCTGATCGTTGAAGCGCTTGCGCAGACAGGTGCAGTTGCAATTCTGAGTAAACCGGAAAATAAAGGAAAGATCGCATATTTTGCATCGATCAACAATGCAAAATTCAAGAACAAGGTAGTTCCCGGAGATACCCTTACTCTCGAAGTAGAGATCATTAAGGAAAAAGGTCCCATGGGAGTGGGAAAAGCAAAAGCAACAAACCAGGACGGTAAGGTAGCAGTGATCGCAGAGCTGACTTTTGCAGTAGGAGCATAACAGATGTTTAATAAAATTTTGATCGCCAATCGTGGTGAAATTGCAGTGAGGATCATCCGGCATGTCGTGAGATGGGAATCCGCACAGTAGCCGTATACTCAGAAGCAGACAGAGATGCCCTGCATACCCAGCTTGCAGATGAAGCAGTATGCATCGGAAAGGCACAGTCATCAGACAGCTATCTGAACATGGAGCGAATCTTAAGTGCTACCATTGCCACAAAAGCAGAAGCAATCCACCCGGGATTCGGATTTCTCTCAGAGAACAGCCGTTTTGTGGAAATGTGTGAGAAATGTAATGTGGCATTTATTGGTCCTTCCGCAGAAGTAATTTCCAGAATGGGAAATAAATCTGAGGCGAAAAACACAATGCGGAAAGCTAAAGTCCCGGTAGTGCCCGGCACAAAGGAACCGGTCTACACAGTAGAGCAGGCTTTGGAAGCTGTAAAGGAAATCGGTTTTCCGGTCATGATCAAAGCATCAGCAGGCGGCGGTGGAAAAGGAATGCGTGTAGCCGGAAATGAACAGGAATTTGCCAAATTGTTTGAGACAGCACAGCAGGAGTCGGTCCATTCCTTCTCCGATAATACCATGTAATCTGGAACGGTTTGTGGAGAATCCCAGACATGTTGAAGTGCAGATTCTTGCGGATAAATACGGAAATGTAGTTCATCTGGGAGAACGAGACTGCTCTGTTCAGAGACGTCACCAGAAAATGATCGAAGAGTCTCCATGTATCGCAATCTCTGATGATCTGAGAAAGAAAATGGGTGAGACAGCAGTACGGGCAGCAAAGGCAGCAGGCTATGAAAGTGCAGGAACCATAGAATTTCTTCTGGATCAGTCCGGAGAATTTTATTTCATGGAAATGAACACCAGAATCCAGGTAGAACATCCGGTAACAGAATTTGTGTCTGGTGTAGACCTGATCAAAGAGCAGATCTGCATTGCGGCAGGTGAACCGTTAAGCGTTCAGCAGAAAGACATAGAAATCCGCGGCCACGCCATGGAATGCAGAATCAATGCCGAGGATCCTGAGAGACATTTCATGCCATGCCCGGGTAAGATCACTGACTTACATCTTCCCGGTGGAAACGGAATCCGCGTGGATACAGCAGTTTATAATGACTACGCAATCCCGCCCTACTATGATTCTATGATTGCCAAGATCATTGTTTATGACAAAGACCGCCGCAGTGCCATTCGAAAGATGATCAGTGCACTTGGAGAAGTTGCCATCGAAGGAGTAAAAACTAACGTGGATTTTCTGTATGAGCTTCTTAATCAACCGGATTTTCAGGATGGAAACATTACAACTGATTTCATTCCACAGCATTATCCGGAGTTGTAAAAGGAAATCTGGTGTAAATATACTTTATAGTTCAGTAGAAATTACATATTTATTAAAAGGTAACTGATAAGCGAATCGATAAAATAATTTTTGATAGAATTAGTTTGATTAATAGTATAGCGAAAATTAAGTTTCTGCTATATTGATGCAGATGAAAAATCAGACAAGTCAATATAGCAGTTACTTAATATTCGCTGTAATAGTTATTAACGTTATTTTGTTGTCTGAAAGAACATCAAATTGGGTTACATAAAGGAGCAGGATTTTAATGGCAGACTTGAAGAGATTTTTTAAGAAAACAGTTTCAGAAGACCGGCATAAACAGGCCGCATCTGTTTCCGTACCTGAAGGCTTATGGATCAAATGTCCAAAGTGCGGAGAAATGGTTTACAGAGAAGACGTAATATCCAACGCCTATGTGTGCCCGAAATGCGGAGGATATTTCAGAATCAGTGCGAAACGCCGGATCAAAATGATCGCAGATAAAGGAAGTTTTAAAGAGTGGTTCACAGGAATTGACAACAGCAATCCACTGGACTATCCGGATTATCCGCAGAAAATTGAGGATCTGAGAGAAAAAACACACCTTGATGAGGCAATTCTCATCGGAGAAGCCACCATCGGAGGAATCCGTACAGTGATCGGAGCCATGGATACCAGATTTCTCATGGCTTCTATGGGATATGTGGTGGGAGAAAAGATCACCCGCTCATTTGAAGAAGCAACAAAACAGGGACTTCCGGTCATTCTGTTCTGTTGCTCCGGCGGTGCCAGAATGCAGGAAGGAATTGTATCACTGATGCAGATGGCAAAAACCTCCGCAGCCATTAAACGTCACTCCCAGGCAGGGCTTCTCTACACATCTGTGCTGACAGACCCGACTACCGGTGGCGTTACAGCAAGCTTTGCCATGCTTGGAGATATTATCCTTGCAGAGCCAGGCTCACTGATCGGATTTGCCGGCCCGAGAGTCATTGAACAGACTATAGGTCAGAAACTGCCGGAGGGCTTCCAGAGACCGGAATTTCTTCTGGAACATGGATTTCTCGACGGAATTGTTGAACGAGGCTCTATGCGGGATGTTCTTTCGCTGATCCTGAAACTGCATGATACCAGAAAATGTTACGGAGAATTTCCACAGGAAACATCTGCCAGATCTTTCGATACTTTTGGCAAAAAGAAAAAGCAGAAGAAACAAAAAAATCTCACAGCCTGGGACAGAGTCCAGATTGCCAGAAGCAGTGACCGTCCGTCAGCAGCGGAATATATTGATGCCATTTTTGATGATTTCATGGAATTTCATGGTGACAGAGGTGTCAGGGACGACAATGCCATCATCGGCGGCATTGCTACACTGGACGGACAGCCCGTTACAGTAATCGGAATCCGTAAGGGCATACTACAAAAGAAAACATCAGATGTAACTTCGGAATGCCATCACCGGAAGGGTACAAAAAGGCTCTTCGACTGATGAAACAGGCAGAGAAATTCGGACGTGCAGTCATTGCATTTGTAGACACTCCGGGGGCATTCTGTGGACTGGAAGCAGAAGAACGGGGACAGGGCGAAGCCATTGCAAGGAATCTTCTGGAAATGTCCGATTTGAAGGTGCCGGTTCTTTCGGTTGTAATTGGTGAAGGCGGCAGTGGCGGTGCACTTGCACTTGCAGTCGGCAATGAAGTCTGGATGATGGAAAATGCAACCTACACCATCCTTTCACCGGAAGGCTTTGCATCCATTCTCTGGAAAGACAGCAGAAAGGCACCGGAAGCTGCGGAGGTCATGAAAGTAACGGCGGCTCATCTGAAAGAACTGGGAATCATTGAACGGATCATACCGGAGGAATATCCTGCAAGTGAGGAGAATTTGCCGGAAATTGCAGAATATATGAAAATCAGAATGAAGCAGTTCCTGGAGAAACAGACTGGTAAAAGTGGACTGCAGATTGCACAGGAACGGTATGAGAGGTTTCGTAAGATGTAGCACGATATTAAAAGGGACGCGCAGAAAAATATTTTATTTGGAGTGCGGTTTCGGGGTCTAAGATATTCTAAGCTCTCAGAAATCTGCTAAAGGCATGAGCCGTCTTGTCAAACTCGCTCCGTTGCAAACTTCGCTCAGACAGTGATGCAGCCGGCTCATAACGCAGATTTCTGAGAACTAAGAATATCTAAGACCCCTGCAAATGCACTCCAAATAAAATATTTTTCTGCGCTGTTTTGTTGCAGGTTGTCATGCACTTTCTTAGGGTTTATATTTATAGCAAATCTCTTAATTAATGTATTTGAGACAGCGGCTCATGTTTTTAGCGGCTTCCCGAATGCCTAGAAATACAATGGTTCCGAAACTGAGTCCCCAAACATAATTGCTTCCCATGCGTCCCTATTCAAAAAACATTAAAATTTTCCCCTATCCCGACTTGAAATAAGAAAGCCTCTGACGTATAATAAACCCGAAAGTAGAAAGGCGCTGCTTTTAAGCAGGGTCTTTTTTTTACAGATTTTGAATATATGAAAAATTCAGGAGTGAAAAAAGTTATGACCAAGATCAGAACAAGATTTGCACCAAGCCCTACAGGCAGAATGCATGTTGGAAATTTAAGAACAGCATTATATGCATACCTTATTACAAAACATGAAGGCGGAGATTTCATCCTCCGTATTGAAGATACAGACCAGGAACGTTACGTAGAAGGCGCTGTAGATATTATCTACCGTACTCTTGCAAAAACAGGACTTCTCCATGATGAAGGTCCGGACAAGGACAAAGGCTTTGGACCGTATGTTCAGAGTGAGCGTCAGGCACAGGGGATCTATCTGAAATATGCACAGCAGTTAGTAGAACAGGGTGATGCATACTACTGTTTCTGTAAGAAGGAAGAACTGGAAGGTATGAAACGTGTTGTGGCAGGAAAAGAGATTTCCATTTATGACAAACGCTGCCTTAAACTTTCCAAAGAAGAAGTACAGCGTCGTCTTGATGCAGGAGAACCACACGTAATCCGTTTCAATATGCCAACAGAGGGAACTACAACATTCCATGATGTAATCTACGGAGATATCACAGTAAACAATGAGGAACTGGAAGATCTGATCCTGATCAAATCTGACGGATACCCAACTTATAACTTTGCAAACGTAATCGATGACCATTTAATGGAGATCACACACGTAGTAAGAGGTAACGAGTATCTTTCTCAGCTCCGAAATACAACCGTATCTACGAAGCTTTCGGATGGGATATCCCGGTTTATGTACATTGTCCGCTGATCACAGATGAGACACACCAGAAGCTTTCCAAACGTTGTGGACATTCCTCTTATGAAGACCTGCTTGATCAGGGATTTGTTTCAGAAGCGATCGTCAACTATGTGGCACTTCTCGGATGGAGTCCTTCTGACAACAGAGAGATCTTTACACTGGATGAACTGGTACAGGCATTTGATTATCATCATATCAATAAATCTCCGGCAGTATTTGATATTGCGAAACTTCGTTGGATGAATGGTGAGTATATCAAGAAAATGGATGCGGATGAATTCTATGAGAGAGCACTTCCGTATATGAAAGAAGTTCTGAAGAAAGACTACAACTTCAAGAAGATTGCAGGAATGGTACAGACCAGAATCGAAACATTCCCTGACATTCCGGCTCTGATTGACTTCTTTGAGGAAGTACCGGAATATGATTCCGCCATGTACTGCCATAAGAAAATGAAGACAAATGAAGAGACTTCTCTTACAGTATTAAAAGAAGTACTTCCGGTTCTGGAAGAACAGGAAGATTATACAAATGATCCGTTATTTGAAACATTAAGTGCATTTGTAAAAGAGCATGGTTATAAGAACGGATATGTAATGTGGCCTCTGCGTACTGCTGTTTCCGGCAAGCAGATGACGCCGGCCGGTGCTACTGAGATCATGGAGATCATCGGTAAAGACGAGACAATCAAACGAGTAAAGGCAGCTATTGAGAAATTAAGCAAATAAATATGAAGAGAAATCCATCTCAACTTCGGGCAATCACTCACCTGTCAGGACCTATGATGGTCCTGGCAGGTCCCGGCTCGGGGAAAACTTCCGTTATTGTGGAGAGAACTGCATACATGATCAATGAGGGGAAGATACCGGCTTCTTCTATTTTGGTTGTAACTTTTTCCAGAGCAGCGGCAACAGAGATGAAAGAACGGTTTTTGAAATTCGTGGGGCAGAACAGAAGCGAAGTGACTTTTGGAACTTTCCACGGAATTTTTTATGGGATTTTGAAAGCGGCCTATCATCTGAGTGCGGCCAATATTCTTTCTGAGGAAGAAAAATTCAGTATTCTACGTGAGATGACTGAGAAATATGGACAGGAAATGGCTCAGGAGGGAGATTTCATTGAAGAAGTTGCCAGGGAAATCAGTGTTGTAAAGGGGAACTGTATTTCTCCGGAGCATTATTATGCATCCTGTTGCTCGGATGAGATATTCAGGGACATTTTTCATGGCTATAAGCAGGCTCTGAAGGCGAAACGCAAGCTGGATTTTGATGATATGATCCTCTGTTGTTATGAACTTTTTTCTCAGAGACAGGATATCCTGAATGCATGGAGAAGAAAATTTGTCTACATTCTGGTGGATGAGTTTCAGGATATCAACAGCTTACAATACAAGATTTTGCAGATGCTGGCGGCACCTGTCAATAACCTGTTTATTGTAGGGGATGATGACCAGTCCATCTATCATTTCCGGGGCGCAAGACCAGAGATTATGTTAAATTTTACAAAGGATTATCCGAAGGCAGAGACAGTTCTTCTGAATGTGAATTACCGGTGCAGTAAGAATATCCTGCGTACAGCCATGGAAGTGATCGGATGTAATACCAGACGTTTCAAAAAGCAGCTGGATACTCCAAATGAAGAAGGGATGCCTGTGACGTGCAAGGAATTTGATAATCCAAGAGAAGAGTATATGTGCGTGGTGGCAGCACTGAAAAAAAGAATGGAGCGCGGCGAGGATCTGCTGAATACGGCAATCCTGCTTCGTACAAATCAGGAATCGGAAGGTCTGATCAATGTGCTGATGGAATATCAGGTTCCTTTTACAATGAAAGAACAGCTTCCCAATCTTTTCCGCCACTGGATCTGCCGGGCGCTTCTGGCTTATCTTGAAATGGCAGCAGGAGACAGGAGCAGGAAGAATTTTCTGGAGATCATGAACCGGCCAAATCGCTATATTTCCAGAGAAGCGTTGAACAGTTCGCAGATTAATTTTAATGAACTTCGGGAATATTATAAAGACAAAGACTGGATGTGCGACAGGATTACCACACTGGAAACGCATCTGAGGATTCTTGGTACTCTTTCCCCTTTTGCTGCGATTAATTTTATCAGAAAAGGAATGGGATTCGAAGAATACTTGCGTGAATATGCACAGTATCGTAAAATAAAACCAGAGGAACTGCTTGAGACCCTGGACCGGATCCATGAGAGTGCAAAAGGCATGAAAACCCTGGCGAAGTGGCAGGCTTACATAGAAGAATATACGAAGCGCCTGAATGAACAGGCAAGGAAACAGCAGGATAAAAAAGAAGGAGTGACTATATCCACACTCCATGCGGTAAAAGGTCTGGAATATGATATTGTGTATATTCTGAATGTTAATGAAGGAAGCATTCCATATCGCAAGGCGGTTTTGGCAGAAGCAGTGGAAGAAGAACGAAGATTGTTTTATGTAGGGATGACCAGGGCGAAAAAGAAGCTGGTGCTTGCCTATGTGAAACGCCAGTATGAGAAGGAACGGGAGCCTTCCCGGGTTCTTGAGGAGACAGGCCTATGAATAAAGGAATTATTTACTGTACAAAAATACGGGAAGAATATGAAGGCGCACATATGGAGCATATGATCGCAGAGAAACTTCTGGAAATCGCACTGAAAAAAGAATATGGAATCAATCTGTACAATGAACCCAGAGCAGAAGGAGAACATGGAAAACCATTCCTTTCCTATCGTCCGTCCCTGCATTATAATATCAGTCATTCCGGAAAATATGTGGTATGTATTCTGGCTGATCAGGAGGTTGGAATTGATGTGCAGATTCATTGCAGAGCCAATTATGAAAGAATGCTCAGACGTATGGTACCCCGGGAACAGTATCTCGAAATTCTCTCAGATATAAATGTGAAAAAGAAATTTTTTGAACAGTGGGTACTGAGGGAAGCTTATATCAAATGGACCGGTGAGGGGCTTTCCAGAGACATGAGGACTATATCCATGGATGAAGGCAGTCATATGCTGCTTGATATGGAAGACGGTTACAGTGGAGCAGTATGGGCAATGAATCCCATGGAAATCAACTGGAAATATGAAGACATCATACTTGGGTAAGACATGAACAGACAAACGAAGAAAGAAATCCGGAGACTGGCAGTGAAGATTCTTGTAGCAGTACTGGCACTTGGACTGGCTTTCTGGGGATATGCTTTCGTATACAGGGGTAAGACGGAACCTCCTGCAAAATATCCGGTAACCAACCAGGATGCTGCAGTGTATTCATTACGCGGACAGATACAGATGCTGTCGCAGCAGGAGGAGTTAAATACCTTTGCCTTTGAGGGCAGAAAAAAAGAAAAAGAGTACGGAACTTATATTATTCCCGGACTGAGATATACAAGAACATTCCTGAATGCAGAGGGTACAAAACAGGCGGTATGTACTTCCATGACTCCTCAGGGACTTGCAGTGACCGATGAGTATGTACTTGTAAGTGCCTATTGTCATACGGAAAAACATAACTCTGTTATTTATGTGATCAACAAAGAAACTCACAGATTTATCAAAGAGGTAGTCCTGCCAGGTCTGCCTCATGTAGCGGACTTGCCTATGATCAGGAACATGATATGTTGTGGTATTCTTCAAATACCAATGGAATCGCACAGGCGATCAGCATTAAGATGGATGTGCTGCGTGACTATAATTATGCGGATAACCATATGCCTGTGCAGGTAAATCAGACATGTAGTCTTTATGGAATCGTGAGAGATTCTTTTATGACTTTCTATAAGGGGTGCCTGTATGTAGGATGTTTTAACAAATATACAGAGAGCACCATTGCGAGATATGCGGTGGATTCAAAAGGTGATCTGGTGAATACTTTTAATGAGGAACTTGGCATGATGTTTGAAATGGCGGTTCCGCTGGATTATTCTACAATATCAGAACAGGCACAGGGAATGGCTTTTTATAACGATAAGCTGTTGTTGTCTCATTCTTTTGGTATTCTGCCATCCAGGATTGTTTTTTATGAACAGTCGGATAAACGTCTGTATGTCAATGAAAATTCTGCAAGATCATACAGAATGCCTGAGATGATCGAGCAGATTGTTGTAGAGGGGGATGAACTTTACGTACTCTTTGAATCAGGAGCTTATGCGTACAGGGGGTATGCAGGAAATGTGGTAGACCGGGTTCTGAAGCTGAATCTGATAAAAATGGAAGAGTCTTATCAGGAAGAGTACTAAAATCGGTTTGTCCACATATATTAAGTGTAAAGAGGTGAGACATATAGAAGCGCAGCAGATTGAAAACCTGTTTGCCGGAAATATCCGGAATCTTTTAATGGATGCGAAGCTGGATTATGATAAATTATATGAGATACGCCTTCGTGTAGGGCGCCCGTTGTTTTTAACTTATGACGGAGGAGAGTGTTTTCTGCGAAAACCGGGTCAGGAACAGTATCTGGTGACAACGGAAGATCTGAAAGAAACACTGGAATATGTCACAGGATATTCCCTGTATGCTTATGAGGATGAGATCAGACAGGGATTTATCAGTGTTCAGGGTGGTCACAGAGTAGGTGTGACCGGAAAGGTAGTGTTGGATCGGGGCAGGATCATGGGAATGAAATATATTTCCTGCATCAATGTCCGTCTGGCACATGAGATTCAGGGATGTGCGGATAAGGTGATGCCTTATATCCGTACAGAGAAATGGGTTGCAAATACATTGATCATTTCACCGCCAAGGTGTGGAAAGACTACGCTGCTCAGAGATATTATCAGGCAGCTCAGTAATGGATGGGCCAATACCCAGGGTCTGACAATAGGTGTGGTGGACGAGAGAAGTGAGCTGGCAGGCTGTTATCAGGGAATTCCTCAGAATGATCTGGGAATGCGTACAGATGTGCTGGACTGCTGTCCGAAATCAGAAAGGTATGCAGATGCTGGTACGTTCCATGTCACCGGATGTGGTTGCAGTGGACGAGTTAGGCTGTGAAGAGGATTTCAAGGCAGTTGACTCAGTGATCCATTGTGGATGTAAGCTGATTGCGACTGCACATGGAAGCTGTCTGGAGGATGTTCTGGATCAGCCATTCTTTTATAAGCTTATGGGCGAGAAAGTATTTGAACGTTATATTATCCTGGACAAAAATGATCAGGCAGGATGTCTGAAAGCTGTATTAGATGAAAATGGAAAAGTATGCTTAGAACAGTAGGATTGTGTGTAATTGTAATTTCCGGTGTCGGTTGCGGTTTTGCCATGAGCAATGAACTTGGCAGACGCAAAAAGATGATGGAAATGATCTTACGGATGATCATCCTCCTAAGAGGAGAAATACGTTATGGAAATAAATCTCTGTACGATGCCTTTACAGGTGCTTCCGGGAAACTGGAAGGGAAGTACAGAGAATTTTTTATACTTACGGCACAGAAAATGAAAGAAAAAACAGGGGATTCCTTTGGGACAATCTTCAGAGAATCGGCCGGAAAGTGTCTGGATCTGGATTGTCTTTCGCAGGAAGAGAGAGACAGATTTTATTCACTGGGAGATCAGCTTGGTTATCTTGGACTGGATATGCAGCTAAAACAGATGGATCTGATGGAAAAGGAAACAGAATATGCGATCAGGGAACTCAGAAAAGATTTTTGTGAAAAAAGAAAATTATACCGCAGTATGGGAATACTGGGCGGAATATTTGTGGCTGTGTTTTTTTGGTGAGCATGTATTTATAATCTGTTTCTTTACTGTGTAGATTACTGTTTTGCTATATCTGGCAGCAGAAGCCGGAAAGGAGAGACTGTGGAGGTAAGTCTTATTTTTAAAATCGCTGCAGTAGGGATTCTGGTTTCTGTTCTCTGCCAGATCCTGAAACACAGTGGAAGGGATGAACAGGCATTTCTGGTAAGCCTGGCGGGGCTTCTGATGGTGCTGTTCTGGATTGTTCCATATATTTATGAACTGTTTGAAAGTATTCAGCAGTTGTTTGTGCTGTGATTTCAAATCAACTGTTATGGCAGTTGACAGAACAGAAAGAGGTTTGAATGGCATGGATATTGTGAAAGTTTCAATCATGGGTATCTGCGGAATGATGCTTGGTTTTATTCTAAAAGAAACCAGACCGGAATTTGCTGCACTTGTGACCATGATGACGGGTTTTCTGATTCTTGGTCTTGCAGCAGGAAAAGTTTCTTATCTGTTTGAAACCATGAACAGGCTGAGAGAAAGCTTCCCCATAGACAGCAGTTATCTCACAGTTCTGGTTAAGATTATCGGGATTACATATATCGGACAGTTTTCATCTGCAATCTGCAAAGATGCCGGATATCAGATGATCGGAACACAGATCGACCTGTTCTGTAAACTGTCTGTGATGGTTCTGAGTATGCCGGTACTGCTGGCAATTCTGGATACGATTTCGGAGTTTATGATATGAGGCAGGATAAAGAGAGAAGTATCAGGGAACAGGCAGATCTGTGGAAAGGTTACTGGTGTATACTGGCATGTATACTTTTGGTAGGAAGAGTGTCATATCTTACATTCTTTCAGAATCATATAGTATCCTATATGCCGCTGCGCAGACAGAACAGAAAGAAGATTCTTCAGTACAGATCCTGCAGGAGAATCTAATGGAAGAGATACAGATTGATGATGTGCAGAAAATGTTGGATGAGATTATGGATGACCATGTTTTTTCTGTCAGGGAAGCACTGATGAATATCATAAACGGGGAGGAGCCTGTTTCAAAAGAGACTGTACGGAGCTTTTTGTACAGTCTCTTTTTTTCGGATATAGAGAATGAAAAAGGATTAATACTGAAACTTTTACTTGTGATTTTTATTGCAGCGGTGCTGGCAGAGTTTGCTGATGTTTTCGGAAACGGACAGGCTGGCAGTATCAGCTTTTATATTGTCTATCTTGCGCTGTTTACAATGCTTATGGAGAATTTCTCAAGGCTTGGAAGTACGCTTACAAACTGGCTTCTTGGACTGACGGATTTCATGAAAGTTCTTTCTCCGGCTTATTTTATGACAGTGGCTGCATCAACAGGATCATCAACGGCTGCTGCATTTTATGAAGGGATTTTGCTGATGATCTGGGCGGTTCAGTGGCTTCTTGCAAATCTGTTTCTGCCTGCTGTAAACCTGAGTTTGCTTCTGAAAATGGTTAATTATTTGTCAAAAGAGGAGATGCTTACAAAAATGGCAGAACTTTTGGATGTAGCTGTAAACTGGGGGTTGAAAACTCTTCTGGGAGCTATTGTTGGTCTGCAGATTGTGCGGAATATGGTGAGCCCGGTGATGGATGCCATGAAGCGTTCTGCTGTTGGCAAGGCAGCGAGTGCGATTCCCGGCATTGGAAATGCAGTGACCGCTGTAACAGAATTAGTGCTGACCAGTGCAGTGATGGTGCGAAACAGTTTTGGCGTAGTAATCGTGATCTTTCTGTTGCTGATTGGAGCAGGACCGATTATCCATTATGGAAGTCTTTCTCTGGTTTATCGTTTTCTGGCTGCGATTGCACAGCCAATTTCTGACAAAAGAGTTGTGGGAGCCCTGAGTACAATGGGGGAGGGATGTGCAATGCTTTTAAAGCTTTTGCTGACAGCAGAAGTACTTTGCATGCTGACATTTCTGATAGTTGTAGTTTCTGTATCCTGATGAACTGACAGAAAGATTGCCGGAGGAAACATATGAAAGAAGAGCTGTATTTATGGATTCGGAATCTGGCAGTATTTTATATCTTTTTCACTGCGGCTCTGAATCTGATACCTGACCAGAAGTATGAGAAATATGTACGCTTTTTTATGGGCCTGCTGCTGATTTTTATGATGAGTACCCCGATATTTTCCATTCTTGGAAAAGGTTCGGAACTGACGGAAAGTTTTCTGGATAATTTTTTCTGAAGAAAACAGAGAGAAAGAACTCCGGGAATTTCAGAATATTCAGAAAGTCTATCTGGAAAAAGGTTACGAACTGGAACTGGAACAGAAAATCCGGGAAACTCTGGAAAAAAGAGGCATAGAAGTATATAAGGTGAAAGTAAATATAAAAGGGGAGGAGACGCAGGCAAACCTTGTACTGAAGACAGAAATTTCTCAGGAGGAGAGAAAGGAGCTTAAAGATGCGCTGGTGGAAGAGTGGGGACTTAAAGAAAACAGAATTTGTATCCAGACTGTCCGAAATGAATCCGGCAAAATGGGGAATACTGTTGCTCATCGGAGTACTTCTGGCAGTAGCGGCGATGCCTGTATCCAGTAAGCAGCAAAAGAAAAATACGGCAGGAGAGCAGAGTGAAGATATGCAAAAAAGTTCTGAAGAGAATTGAAGCATTCTGAAATAGAGGGTGGAAAGGTACAGGTTATCCTGATGACAGATGAGAAGAAAGACAGGCAGAGCTTCTATAATTCAGAAACCATACAGGTGACCGGTGTTCTGATTTCTGCGGAAGGTGGAGGAAATCCTGTAGTGGTCCAAAATATTCAGGAGGCGGTCATGGCATTATTTCAGGTGGATGCTCATAGAATTAGAATAATGAAAATGAAATGAGGAGATAAATGTGAAAAAAGTCATCGGAAAAAATCAGGTCATTATTACATCGCTGGCAATTCTGATTGCAGTGGCAGGATATCTGAACTTTGCAGATGTAGATCTTGGATTCAGGGATAAGGAGGCAAGTACGGACAGCAGCAGTATCCTTGAAGATGCAGGATATGATCTTACAGATGAAACTGCTCTTCTGGATGAAAATCAGGCAGATGGAGGTCTGACTGATAACAGTCTTACAGACAGTCAGGAAACGGATACTCCCGGGGAGGCTGTGTTTACGGGTTCTACAGGATTTGCCGCACAGGCAAAGATCAGCAGAGAACAGGTGCGCTCACAGAACAAGGCAGATCTGCAGGACATTATCAATAATGAAGAAATTGATGATGAAGAGAAGCAGGAGGCAATACATACGATGGTCTCGATGACAGACCTTTCAGAAAAAGAAGCGGCAGCAGAGCTTTTGCTGGAGGCGAAGGGCTTTAAGAATGTAGTTGTAAATCTTACCGGAGAAACTGCGGATGTTGTGATCCCTGAAGCAGAACTTTCTGATGCACAGAGAGCACAGATTGAAGATATTGTAAAAAGGAAAACAGGAATTGCGCCAGAAAATATTGTGATCACCCCACTGAAGGAGAGTGAAGATGCAGAAGATACAACACAGACAGATGAAACATCAGCAGATACTTCGTATGAGGAAGACAGCGAAACATCAGCACAGCCATATGAGGATACCGCAATCGATACAACTGATATTTATGACTGATATTTTGATATGAATATGCGAACATATATCTTGACAGAAAAGAGGTGCATATACTAGAATAGGAATGCTGTAAAAAAATAGAAAACGTAACTGATACCGGCTGTTGCCGGTGTTTTATGCAAACAATTATAAAAAAGCGCAAGAGGAGGCTGAACGTGTCTAAGTATACGAATGAAATAGAAAAAAGAAGAACATTTGCCATTATTTCCCATCCGGATGCAGGTAAAACTACACTGACTGAGAAATTCCTGCTGTATGGCGGAGCAATCAATCTTGCCGGAAGTGTTAAAGGTAAGGCAACAGCCCGCCATGCAGTGTCAGACTGGATGGAGATCGAAAAAGAGAGAGGTATTTCCGTTACTTCCTCTGTTCTGCAGTTTCATTATGATGGTTACTGCATTAATATTCTGGATACACCGGGACATCAGGATTTCTCGGAGGATACTTACCGTACACTGATGGCAGCAGATTCTGCAGTCATGGTAATCGACGGTTCCAAGGGTGTGGAGGCACAGACCAGAAAACTGTTCAAGGTCTGCGTAATGCGCCATATCCCGATTTTACATTTATCAATAAGATGGACCGCGATGCAAACGACACATTTGACCTTCTTGATGAGATTGAGAAAGAACTTGGCATCGCAACCTGCCCGATCAACTGGCCAATCGGTTCCGGTAAGAAATTCCGCGGTGTTTATGACCGTGATACAGAGAAAATACTTACCTTTTCTGATACACAGAAAGGTACCAAAGAAGGTGTGATCGAGGAAATCCCGTTAAGTGACAGCCGGGCAGATGAGATTATGGATCCAGAGCAGAAAGCACAGCTTCTGGACGAGATTGAGCTTCTGGACGGCGCAAGTGCAGATTTTGACCAGGAGCTGGTAAGCAAAGGTAAGCTGACACCTGTATTCTTCGGATCTGCGCTGACAAACTTCGGTGTGGAAACATTTCTGGAACATTTCCTGAAGATGACAACATCACCGCTTCCGAGAGTGTCTGATATTGGGGAAATTGACCCCATGGATGATGATTTCTCAGCGTTTGTATTTAAAATCCAGGCAAACATGAACAAGGCACACAGAGACAGAATCGCATTTATGAGAATCTGTTCCGGTAAATTTGACGCTTCCCAGGAAGTATATCATGTGCAGGGTGATAAAAAGATGCGTCTGCTTCAGCCGCAGCAGATGATGGCAGAATCCCGCCATGTGGTAGATGAGGCATATGCCGGAGATATTATCGGTGTTTTTGACCCGGGTATCTTTTCCATCGGAGATACAATCTGTGCACCCGGTAAAAAGTTTGCATTCGAAGGTATTCCTACATTTGCACCGGAACATTTTGCGAGAGTCCGTCAGATTGATACTATGAAGAGAAAACAGTTTGTTAAAGGTATCAATCAGATCGCGCAGGAAGGTGCTATTCAGATTTTTCAGGAGTTTAATACCGGTATGGAAGAAATTATTGTAGGTGTTGTAGGTGTCCTGCAGTTTGATGTTCTGAAATATCGTCTGGAAAATGAATATAATGTAGATATCCGTCTGGAAACACTTCCATATGAACATATTCGCTGGATTGCAAATAAAGAAGAAGTAAAAGTGGATAAGATCATTGGAACCTCTGATATGAAAAAGTTACTGATCTTAAGGGAAATCCGCTGCTCCTCTTTGTAAATTCCTGGAGTGTGGGTATGACAGAGGACAGAAATCCTGGCTTAATATTAACGGAATTCAGTAAATAACCCTTTTCATTTATCTGTCGATTTGGTATAATGAACAAAGATTAAAGAATCCCTCAGGAGGTTTTCAGATGGCAGAGAAAAGAATAACATATAAAATACAGGATTTAGGAGGCATTGGTGAGGTCCAGATCGCAGATGAAGTGGTCGCTATCATTGCCGGACTTGCTGCTACGGAAGTAAACGGAGTTGCTTCCATGGCAGGCAATATCACAAACGAACTGGTAAGCAAACTTGGAATGAAGAATCTTTCCAGAGGTGTTAAGGTTACTGTACTCGAAGGAGTTGTAACAGTAGATCTGAACCTGAATATCGAATATGGTAAGAACATTCTTGAGACAAGTAAGAAAGTTCAGGAGAAAGTAAAATCATCCATAGAGAATATGACAGGTCTTGAGGTTGCAGATGTTAATATTCATATTGCCAGTGTAGATATGGAGAACGAAAAAGGAAAGTAACCCTTTCCTTTTTTGTGTACTTAAGAGATATTTAGAAAGGAAAGCTGTTTATACAGCAAAAATTATGCGAAGAAGAGAGCAGAGAGAACATATTTTTAAATTACTGTTCATGACAGAATTTAATTCAGAGGAAGAGATGAGTGAGCAGCTTTCACTTTATTTTGATACTCTGGAGGAACTTTCAGAGAAAGATCAGGAGTATATGAGCCGGAAATACCGCCATGTACTTGAAAAATTAGACGAGATCGATGCACTGTTAAATGAGACAAGCAATGGCTGGAAGACAAAGAGAATGAGCCGCGTTGACCTGACTGCCCTGCGTCTGGCAGTGTATGAACTGAAATATGACAAAGATGTACCTACAGGTGTAGCTATCAATGAGGCGGTAGAGCTTGCCAACGTTTTGGCGGTGAGACTTCCGGTTCCTTTGTAAACGGTATCCTTGGCAAGATTGCAACAGTGAAAGCGAAGAAAAATCAGAATGAAAAACACATATTCTGTAGGTCAGGTAAACCGTTATATCAAAAATATGTTTACCCAGGATTATTTACTGCAGAAGATTTATGTAAAAGGCGAGGTGTCCAATTGTAAATATCATACAAGCGGACACATCTATTTTTTCCCCTGAAAGATGAGACAGGAACATTGAATTGTGTGATGTTTGCCGGACACAGACGGGGACTTGCATTTGCCATGAAAAATGGCGATAAGGTGATCGTTGGCGGGAGTGTGGATGTATATGAACGCGACGGCCGCTATCAGATGTATGCAAAGGAAATTACTCTGGAAGGTGCAGGTGCTTTGTATGAGAGATATCTTGCGCTGAAACAGGAACTTGAAGATATGGGAATGTTTGCGCAGGAGTACAAAGCAGCCCATTCCGAGATTTATCAGACGTCTGGGTGTGGTAACTGCACCGACAGGTGCGGCTGTTCAGGATATCCGCAATATTTCCTATCGAAGAAATCCCTATTTACAGATTATTTTATATCCGGCTCTTGTACAGGGGGCGGGTGCGGCAGAAAGTATTGTAAAAGGAATACAGATGCTTGATAAGACAGATGTGGATGTGATCATTGTGGGAAGAGGCGGTGGCTCTATTGAAGATCTCTGGGCGTTTAATGAAGAAATCGTGGCCAGAGCTATTTTTGAGTGCAGTACACCCATTATTTCCGCAGTAGGTCATGAAACGGATTTTACAATTGCTGATTTCGCTGCTGATCTGCGAGCTCCTACTCCTTCTGCTGCGGCAGAGCTTGCGGTGGATGATTACAGAAGTGTGATTGAAGCAGTAAGTATTTACAGGCAGCGGTTATATCGTGCAATGAGTGGTAAAATGGATCTGTACCGCAGCAGACTGGAGCATTTTCAGACAAAATTTGTTTATCTGAGTCCGGAGAACAGGCTGCGGGAGCAGAGACAGCGTCTGGCAGATCTGGAGAATGCTGTACAAAATGGAATGAACAGGAAACTTCAGGATGAGAGACACAGATTGTCTGTTTATCTGGAACGTTTTGCAGGACTTTCCCCTTTAAAGAAACTGAATCAGGGATATTCTTATGTGGCAGATAAATATAAAAAGACATTGACAAGTGTAGAACAGGTACAAAATGGGGATACCATTTATATATCTGTGACAGACGGTACGATAGAAGCAGATGTTACAGGTACGGTGAAGGAGGAGAGAATCTATGGTGAAGAAAGAAACTGTGAGCAGTTACAGGAGGAAAAACCTCTGGAAGAGATGTTTGCAGAACTGGATCTGCTGGCTGAAAAACTGGAAAACAGAGACACATCGCTGGAGGACTCTTTTATACTGTACAGACAGGGCATGGAACTTTTGAAACTTTGCAGCGGGAAGCTGGATACAGTGGAGAAGAAAATGCTGCAGCTTAATGAGGATGGTACATTTAGTGAATTTTCAAGATGAATTAGCAAAGAGAACGGAAGAAACAGAGAAAGTGATTAGAAGCTCCTGCCTGCAGAGGCGGGATTCGCCGGAACAATGGCTCAGGCTATGAATTACAGTATGCTGGCAGGAGGCAAGCGCCTTCGGCCAATGTTGATCCGGGAGACATATCGCCTGTTTGATGGTAAGGAAGAAGTTGTAAAACCGTTTATGGCAGGAATGGAGATGATCCATACTCATTCCCTGATCCATGACGATCTTCCTGCACTTGATGATGATGATTACAGGCGCGGCAGACTGACTACACATAAGGTATATGGGGAAGCCATGGGGGTGTTAAGCGGTGTTGCGCTGCTCAATTACGCATACGAAACCATGTTTCAGGCATTTGCCCTGACAAAAGAGCAGGATCGGGTAATCCATGCGTTGAGAGTGGTCTCACAGAAAACAGGCATTCATGGAATGCTTGGAGGACAAAGTGTTGATGTGGAAAATGACGGAAAGCCCCTTGAAAAAGAGATGCTTGACTATATTTACAGAAATAAGACGTCAGCATTGATCGAAGCCTCCATGATGACAGGCGCAATTCTTGCAGGAGCAAATGAGCAGGAAGTATCTGCAGTGGAGAAAGCTGCCGGAAATATAGGACTGGCTTTCCAGATTCAGGATGATATTCTGGATGTGACCAGCACTGCAGAAGAACTGGGAAAACCTGTACACAGTGATGAGAAGAATAATAAAGTTACTTATGTGACTCTTTTTGGAACAGAGAAGGCTGCTGAACAGGTGGAAGAACTCTCAGAAAAGGCAATCGATCTGCTGAAGAGTCTGAATAAAAATAACGAGTTTCTGTATTTGTTAATTGAAAAATTAATAAACCGCAGAAAATAAAGGAAGGATACAAATGATTCTGGAAAAGATTAAGAAACCCAATGATATCCATAAGATACCATTGGAAGATTTCGAGCCTCTGGCAGCGGAGATCAGGGACTTTTTAATCCGGTCAGTAAGTCAGACAGGCGGACATCTTGCTTCAAATCTGGGAGTAGTGGAACTGACTCTGGCTCTTCATAATGTGCTGGATTTTCCGGAAGACAAACTAATCTGGGATGTAGGACATCAGGCATATACACATAAGATTCTTACCGGAAGAAAAGATGAATTTAAGAATCTGCGACAGGAAGGTGGATTAAGCGGTTTTCCTAAGAGAAGTGAGAGCCCCTGTGATGCATATGATGCAGGACACAGTTCCAATTCAATTTCGGCAGGACTGGGATATGTGCATGCCAGAGATATTCTGGGACAGAAGCATCATGTGGTTTCTGTGATCGGAGATGGTGCTCTCACCGGAGGAATGGCGTATGAGGCATTAAATAATGCTGCAGAGTTAAAGACAAATTTTATTATTATCATAAATGACAATAATATGTCCATTTCCAGAAATGTAGGAGGCATGTCCACTTATCTGAGTGCACTGAGAACTGCAGAAGCTTATACAGGAATGAAGATGGGTGTGACAAAGGCACTGAAGAAGGTTCCGAAGGTAGGGACTGCTCTGGTAGATACTATGAGAAAAACCAAAAGCAGTGTCAAGCAGCTTTTTATTCCGGGAATGCTGTTTGAAAATATGGGGTTGACATATCTGGGACCTGTTGACGGTCATAATATGCATCAGATGATGAAACTCTTTAATGAAGCAAAACGGGTAGAGGGACCGGTAGTTGTTCATGTCCTGACAAAGAAAGGCAGAGGATACGAACCTGCAAGTGCCCATCCGGACAGGTTTCATGGAACAGGTCCTTTTGATATTAAAACAGGCCGGGTACTTCAGAAGAAAACAGTGCCGGGTTATACAGATGTTTTTTCCAAAGCACTGGTCTCTCTTGGTGAGAAAAATAAAAAACTGACAGCCATTACCGCAGCCATGCCGGATGGAACCGGACTTGTGGAATTTTCCAGGAGATTTCCGGACAGATTTTTTGATGTGGGAATCGCAGAGGAACATGCGGTGAGTTTTGCGGCAGGTCTGGCTCTTGGCGGCCTGGTTCCTGTTGTTGCCATCTATTCATCTTTTCTGCAGCGTGCTGTAGATCAGATCCTGCATGATGTATGTATGCAGAAGCTTCATGTGATTTTTGCTGTTGACAGGGCAGGGCTTGTAGGCGCAGACGGGGAGACGCATCAGGGCTGCTTTGATCTGTCTTATTTGTCCATGATGCCGAATATGACTGTTCTGGCACCGAAGAATGACAGAGAACTGGAAGAGATGCTTGCATTTGCGGTAAGCTTTGACGGACCGATTGCAATCCGCTATCCGAGAGGCAGTGCGCATCAGGGGCTTCAGGAATACCAGGCACCTGTGGAATATGGCAGAAGTGAGATTATCCGCAAAGGAAAAAAAATCGCTGTGCTGGGAGTGGGAAGTATGATCCCGTCCTGCATGGAAATCTGTAAAGGACTGAAAGATGACGGCTATGATCCTACTTTTGTAAATGCCAGATTTGTGAAACCATTGGATGTGGATCTCCTTGATGAACTGGCAAAGGATCACAGTCTGTTTGTGACAGTAGAAGAGAATGTGAAAAGCGGCGGATACGGAGAGCATGTGTCTGCTTATATGGAAGCCTGTCATCCGGAAATAAGAGTGTTGTCGGCAGCTGTCTGGGATCGTTTTGTACCCCAGGGAAATGTAGAAAGCCTGCGCAGCCGGATTGGACTTGGAGTGGAAGACATCAGACAGGCAATAGAAGATAGTGAGGAATTAAGAGAGCAATGAAGAAACGTTTGGATATGCTTATGATGGAACGCGCCCTTGCGCCATCCCGCGAGAAAGCAAAGGCATTCATCATGGCAGGCGATGTGTATGTTGATGGTCAGAAAGAAGATAAGGCGGGAACCATGTTCCCAGAGACTGTAAAGATTGAGGTCAGAGGAAACACTCTTCCGTATGTAAGCCGCGGTGGGCTGAAACTTGAAAAAGCTATGAAAAACTTTGATGTCACATTGGATAGTAAGGTCTGTATGGATGTAGGTGCGTCCACCGGAGGGTTTACAGATTGTATGTTACAGAACGGGGCAGTAAAAGTTTATTCCATTGATGTAGGATATGGACAGCTTGACTGGAAGCTTCGTAACGATCCGCGTGTAGTCTGTATGGAGAAAACCAATATCCGTTATGTGCTACCGGAGGATTTGGGAGAACCGGCAGATTTTTCATCAATTGATGTGTCCTTTATTTCTCTTACAAAAGTACTGCTTCCTGTAAGAAATCTCCTTACAGATGAGGGTGAGATCGTATGTCTGATCAAGCCGCAGTTTGAGGCGGGGAGAGAGAAAGTCGGAAAGAAGGGGGTTGTAAGAGATCCTGCTGTTCATCAGGAAGTGATCGAAAAAGTGCGCGATTATGCCATGAGTATTTTTATGGAGCCATGTCATCTTTCTTTTTCGCCAATTAAAGGACCGGAAGGAAATATCGAATATCTTCTTCATCTGAAAAAACATCCGGAAGGTACCGGGGTTACCGACAGCCTGAAGGTATCTGTAGAAGCTGTTGTGGCAGAGGCTCATGGACAGTTGGATTAAAAAGGCTGAGTCAGGAAGAAACTATGGACAGGTTTTATATTATTACAAACAGTGACAAGGATAAAAAACTTGAAATCACAGAAAAAATCGCAGATTATCTGAAAACACATCACAAAAACTGTGAAGTACAGCAGGCAGAAAGGAAACATGAGGGTTCTTTTCATTATACAGATCCTGATAAGGTTCCGGACGATACACAGTGTATTATTGTTCTGGGAGGAGATGGCACACTTCTTCAGGCAGCAAGGGATGTGGTGCATAAGGAAATTCCTCTTCTTGGAATCAATCTGGGAAATCTGGGTTTTCTTGCAGAAGTGAATCAGACCTCTTTGTACAGTGCTCTGGATCAGCTAATGGCGGATGATTACGAGGTAGAAGAACGCATGATGCTGGAAGGAAGGGTGTACCGCGGCAGAAAACTGATCGGACAGGATATTGCATTGAATGACATTGTGATCGGCAGAGACGGTCATCTCCGCGTGGTCCGGTTTAAGAATTATGTAAATGATGTTTATCTTAACTCTTATAATGCTGATGGAATTATTATTTCAACACCTACCGGATCTACTGGATACAGTTTGTCAGCGGGAGGACCTATTGTATCGCCCAATGCCGCCATGACGATCATGACTCCCATAGCACCACACACGCTGAATACAAGAAGCATTATTTTTCCTGCGCAGGATGTGATCACTGTAGAGATAGGAAAAGGAAGACACTGTGATTGTGAAAAGGGAATCGCATCTTTTGACGGAGATACATTTATCCCCATGGTCACCGGTGACTGCATTCAGATCCGGCGGGCAGATGTAAAGACAAAGATTCTGAAGCTGAACCATTTAAGTTTTGTTGAGGTATTGCGCCGGAAGATGAGAGACAGCTGATCAGCAGGAGGAAATAAGGTGAAAGTTGCGAGACATGAGAAAATTATTGAACTGATTCATCAGTATGATATTGATACACAGGAAGAGCTGGCCTCCAGACTTAATGAGGCAGGATTTAAGGTGACACAGGCGACTGTATCCAGAGATATTCGTGCTCTCAAGCTGACAAAAGTGGCAGGAAAGGACGGAAAGTCCCGTTATGCAATTATTAATAATGAATCAGGAAGTCTTGGAGAAAAATATACAAGAGTACTGGAAGATACCCTGCTTTCTATTGATGTGGGACAGAATATCATTGTGATCAAAACCGTTTCCGGAATGGCCATGGGCGTGGCAGCAGCCTGGATGCGTTGAAATGGCCGGAAATACTGGGATGTATTGCAGGTGATGACACTATTATGTGTGCTGCAAAGACTGCAGACATGGCACTGGGAGCAGCGGAGAAACTGAGAAGTTTTGTCAGATTGAATAAGTGATCCCACGAGTAACTGCTCAATACCTTTGCAGTTACGATCCTGAATTTTTAACATTACAAATGACTTGATTATGGAGGCAATAAATGTTAGCTCATCTGCATGTGAAAAATCTTGCACTGATAGAAGAAATAGAAGTGGAATTTGGTCCCGGACTGAATATCCTGACCGGTGAGACCGGAGCAGGTAAATCTATCCTTCTGGGGTCTATGCAGCTGATCCTGGGTGCAAAAACTTCTAAAAATATGATAAGGGAAAATGCATCCTATGCACTTGTGGAGCTGCTTTTTCAGGTAGAAAACGAGAAAGCGCTGGAGACACTGAAAGCACTGGATATCTGTCCGGAAGATGGACAGGTACTTCTGTCCAGAAAAATCATGGATGGAAGAAGCATCAACAAGATTAATGGAGAGACAAGTACTGTAGGTCAGATGAAGGCCGCTGCTGTATGCCTTTTGGATATCCATGGACAGCACGAGCATCAGTCACTTCTGTATCAGGATAAGCAGCTTGCAATCCTGGATGCATATGGAAAAGAAAAAATCCTTCCTGCAAAGGAGAAAGTATCTCTGGCATACAAAGAATACAGCAAATGCAAAACAGAACTTGGTTCCATGAATATGAATGAGGAGCAGAGGAATCGTGAGCTGGCTTTTCTGGAGTTTGAGATCAAAGAAATCGAGAAAGCAAATCTGCAGCCGGGAGAGGATGAGGAACTGGAAGCCCGGTACAGAAAAATGAGCAATGCAAAACTCATCGTTGACTCCCTGCAGCTTGTACATAATCTCACAGGCTATGAAAGCAAGGAAGGCGCCGGAGAGACTGTCGGAGAGGCATTAAAGGAATTCTCTCATGTAACACAGTATGATCCGGAGCTTACACCTCTTGCAGAGACACTTACTTCTGTAGACGGTCTTCTGAATGATTTTAACAGAGAATTATCCGCTTATCTGGACGAGCTGACCTTTGATGAAGGAGAGTTTTATGAGACAGAGAGAAGACTGGATCTGATCAATGGACTGAAGGCAAAATATGGACGTACCATTGAGGAAATTTTCACATATCGCAAACTTCAGGAAGAAAAACTGGAAAAATTACATAAATATGAAGAAAATTTACAGGAATTAAAGGAGCATCTCAGAGAACTGGAAAATATTCTTGAGAAAAAGTCGGATGAATTAGCAGAAATCCGTAAAGAATACAGTAAACAGCTTGAGCAGAAGATTATTCAGGGATTGAAGGATTTAAATTTCCTGGATGTGAATTTTGCCATTGATTTCCGGAAAAAGAAAAACTACACAGATAATGGAACCGATGATATCCAGTATCTCATTTCTACAAATCCCGGAGAAACTCTGAAGCCACTGGGACAGATCGTATCCGGCGGTGAGTTGTCTCGAATCATGCTTGCATTAAAGGCAATCCTTGCAGACAGAGATGAGATTGAGACATTGATCTTCGATGAGATCGATACTGGTATCAGTGGAAGAACTGCACAGAAAGTCTCTGAAAAGATGGCAGTGATCGGACAGCATCATCAGGTACTCTGCATCACGCATCTGCCGCAGATTGCAGCTATGGCAGACAGTCATTTGAAATTGAAAACATCTGCAGGGAACTGAGACTATTACCCAGATCCATGTGCTTAAAGAACATGATTCCATCCGCGAACTGGCAAGACTGTTAGGTGGTGCAGAAATTACACCTGCAGTTCTTGAGAATGCGAAAGAGATGAAAGAATTGGCACAGAAACAAAAAAATACAAGATTTAAATAAAATAATTGACCACATACTAAGAGAGGATAATCTTTGTGACGGATTGTTCTCTCTTATTTTTGTACCTTTCGGGTTTGCTGTGATGGGAAGTGTTTTATGGCAATTTCACAGTTACAGAATTTCATAAATACAGAATGAAAGGATGTGCATAACAATGAACAAAAGAAAATACAGACTTTTTGTCATCTGTTGTCTTGTGCTGGATCTGTTGGTGATGCTGATATCAGGTTACAGATATCTGGACAGAAAGATACCTGACGAAATTCAGATTTCCAGAGGCAAAAAAACAGAAGATGTCACAGAAGTTTTGTCAACACCATTTGTTACATTTGAAGAAGCAGTTACTGTTTCGCAGGATGGAGCTATATTCTGCCTGTAAACTTTTGGGTTATATTCCATTTAAAGAAATAAAAGTGACACCTGCAGATGATCAGGAAATTTATGTCAGCGGAAGCACCATAGGAATTTATATGCAAACAGAAGGTGTTCTGGTGATTGACACCGGTGAAATTCAGAATCGGAATGGTGAGACAGAGGAGCCTGCGAGAAATATTATCAGACAGGGAGATTACATTATCTCATTTAACGGAGAAAAAATCTCTACAAAAAGAGAACTGATAGATGACATCTCAGAACTTGATGGCAGCGAAGTTACACTGGGGATAAGCCGCAAAGGAGAGAGTATTCCTGTATCTGTAACTCCTGTAAAAGACAAAAAAGGAGACTATAAACTTGGAATCTGGGTAAGAGATGACACGCAGGGGATAGGAACGCTTACCTACGTAGATCAGAATGGTAATTATGGTGCCTTGGCCATGGAATCAGTGATATAGACACTGCCCAGCTTCTGAATATCCGAAACGGAGCTTTGTATAAAGCCCGGATTCTTGCGATTAACAAAGGAAGTAAAGGCAATCCCGGCGAACTTGCAGGATACATCTGCTATGATGACAGAAATATTCTTGGAACTATCGAAGCAAACAGCAGAAACGGAATTTATGGTCAGTTCACAGGGATTGCAGATGATGCGATCACTTTAAAGAAAATGCCGGCTGCGTATAAGCAGGAAGTGAAGATTGGAACAGCCACAATTCTCTGCAGTACAGATGGCGAGGTAAAAGAATATGATGCAGAGATCAGAAAAATAGATTTGAATCATGAAGATACCAACAAAAGTTTTGTGATAAAGGTGACAGATAAAGAACTTCTGGAAGCTACAGGAGGGATTGTACAGGGGCTCAGCGGAAGCCCGGTTATCCAGAATGGAAAAATCATTGGTGCGGTAACTCATGTATTTGTTCAGGATGCTTCCAGCGGATATGGAATCTTTATTGAAAATATGCTGAAAAATACAGAAAGACTCTTTTAATGGATGATCAGGATTATGAAACAAAAATCTGATTATTGTCGAAATATATCAGATGCCTGTGAAAAATGAAAATAAAGAAAAAAGAATCACCAAAGCTGTCGACATAAAATAGGACAAATTTCTCTCTGTGTCTTGATTTTTCCGTAAGCATTCCTCTATAATATGTGATGAACCGAAAAAGAAAAGAGATTTATTGAAAAATGGGGGAGGAGTGAAATTTATGGAAAAATTAAATGTGGCAATTGCAGATGATAATGAGAAAATGGTGGAAGTACTTGGTCAGATAATAGAAGAAGACAAAGATCTGGAACTTGTGGGAAAAGCGCATAACGGAGAAGAAATCTGTAATATTATACGTGAAAAGGAACCGGACGTTGTGGTTCTGGATATTATTATGCCGAAAATGGACGGACTGGCAGTAATGGAGAAATTTGCCAATGACAAAAGTCTCAAAAAGATCCCATCATTTATCGTAGTTTCGGCAGTCGGTCAGGAACGTATTACAGAAAATGCATTTAACTTAGGGGCAGATTATTATATCCTGAAGCCTTTCGATAATCAGATGCTGCTTAATCGTATCAAACATGTGCGCAGAGCCGGCGAGAGAAGAATACGTCAGATCGGGCGGCAGCCTGAAAGGACAGAAGACAATCCGGTACCTGTGAGAAATCTGGAAACAGACGTGACAAATATCATTCATGAGATTGGAGTGCCTGCACATATTAAAGGATATCAGTATCTGCGTGACGCCATCATCCTGTCAGTTAATGACATGGAGATGCTCAATTCCATTACCAAGATACTGTATCCTACGATTGCAAAGAAACATCAGACAACAGCCAGCAGAGTGGAACGGGCTATCAGACACGCCATTGAAGTTGCCTGGAGCAGAGGAAAAATGGACACAATAGATGAATTATTCGGTTACACAGTCAGTACAGGAAAAGGAAAACCCACAAATTCAGAATTTATTGCTCTGATTGCAGATAAAATCAGACTGGAATATAAAAATCGCTCTTTCCAATAGTCATAGTTTGGGGTATAATTATTCAATAAAGGCTACCAAGGAGGGTTTTTCGCATGAAAAATATTTTATTTGCAACATCTGAAGCTGTACCATTTATCAAAACAGGAGGTCTGGCAGATGTAGCTGGCTCATTGCCGAAATATTTTGATAAACGATATTTTGATATTCGTGTGATCTTACCGAAATATGCCTGTATGAAACAGGAATGGAAAGATAAAATGAACTATATCACACATTTCTATATGGATCTTGGATATAAGAACTGCTATGTAGGAATCATGCACATGGAGTACGAAGGAATTCAGTTTTATTTTATTGACAATGAATACTATTTCAGCGGACCCAAACCGTATGATGGAGGAACATGGGATCTGGAGAAATTTGCATTCTTCTCCAAAGCTGTACTGTCAGTTCTTCCGGTTATCGGATTCAGACCGGATATTATACACTGTCATGACTGGCAGACCGGACTTGTTCCCGTATATCTGCACGACAGCTTCCAGCAGAATGAATTTTTCTGGAATATCAAGACGATCATGACAATACATAACCTTAAATTCCAGGGTGTATGGGATGTACAGACAATCAAGAATATCACAGGACTGTCCGATTATTATTTTACAGCAGACAAACTGGAAGCATATAAAGATGCCAACTATCTGAAGGGCGGTATTGTGTTTGCAGATGCAGTCACTACTGTAAGCAATACTTATGCAGAGGAAATCAAGACACCGTTCTATGGAGAAAAACTGGACGGTCTGATGTGTGCGCGTGCAAACAGCCTGCGTGGAATTGTAAATGGTATTGATTACAATGAATTCAATCCTGAAACAGATCCATATATCACAAAGACTTATAATGCAACAACTTTCAGAAAAGAGAAAGTTAAGAACAAACTTCAGCTGCAGAGAGATCTTGGATTGCAGGAAGATCCGAAGACGATGATGGTAGGTATTGTATCACGACTGACAGATCAGAAAGGGTTTGATCTGATCGCATATGTGATGGATGAGCTTTGCAGGATGCTATCCAGCTTGTAATTCTTGGAACCGGTGATGAACGTTATGAGAATATGTTCCGTCACTTTGACTGGAAATATCATGGAAAGGTATCTGCTCAGATCTATTATGATGAGAAAATGTCTCACCGTATCTATGCATCAGCAGATGCGTTCCTGATGCCGTCCTTATTTGAGCCATGTGGTTTGAGTCAGCTGATGAGTCTCCGTTACGGAACACTTCCGATCGTCAGAGAAACAGGTGGACTGAAGGATACGGTCGTACCTTATAATGAATATGAGGGAACTGGAAACGGATTTTCTTTCAGAAACTACAATGCGCATGAGATGCTTGCAACAGTGCGCAATGCGGAAAGAATCTATTATGATAAGAAACGTGAATGGAATAAAATGGTTGATCGTGCTATGGCAGCTGATTTCTCATGGGGTAATTCCGCACGTCAGTATGAAGAAATGTATAACTGGCTGATCGGTGATAAATAGAACAGAAAGAAATATTAAAAATTACGAAAGAGCAGGGAATGTAAAAAAGCATATTCCCTGCTTTTAATGTTATGTTGAAGTTACTGTTCACACGCTACTATTCCGCGAGGTGTTTGGCATGAATATGCCAAAATCCCGAGACATACAGCGCGGATTTGTGCGATTAGCATAAATCCTGCGCATCGCGAAGGGTGTTACTGAGAACGGAGTGAACAGTAACGTTATGTTGAATGAAAAGGTTATTCAGGCAGAATAAAAAGCTTGACATTTGACAGGAAGTATAATACTATAATGAATAGAAAACGAACATAAGTTCTTAAAGGGCTGAAGGAGATTAAAATAAATGATAAATGAAGAAAAGCAGAAAGCACTGGAAGCAGCGCTTGGACAGATTGAGAAACATTACGGGAAAGGATCAGTCATGAAACTCGGGGAATCCGGAGCAAATATGCAGGTGGAGACAGTCCCTACCGGATCTTTAAGTCTTGATATTGCACTTGGAGTAGGCGGTGTTCCCAAGGGACGTATCATCGAGATTTACGGACCGGAATCCAGCGGTAAGACAACCGTTGCACTTCACATGGTTGCGGAAGTGCAGAAACGAGGCGGGATTGCCGGATTTATTGATGCAGAACATGCTCTGGATCCTGTCTATGCAAAGAATATCGGTGTAGATATCGATAACCTGTACATATCACAACCGGACAATGGAGAACAGGCACTTGAGATCACAGAGACGATGGTGCGTTCCGGAGCTGTGGATATTGTGATCGTTGACTCGGTTGCCGCACTTGTACCGAAGGCGGAGATTGATGGAGATATGGGTGACAGCCATGTAGGTCTTCAGGCCAGACTGATGTCACAGGCTCTCCGTAAACTTACAGCAGTGATCAGTAAATCTAATTGTGTAGTTATCTTTATCAATCAGCTGCGTGAGAAGGTTGGAGTTATGTTTGGAAACCCTGAGACAACGACAGGTGGGCGTGCTCTGAAATTTTATTCATCTATCCGCATGGATGTCCGCAGAGTAGAGACATTGAAACAGGGCGGTGAGATGGTGGGAAACCACACCAGAATCAAAGTTGTGAAGAATAAGGTGGCTCCGCCGTTTAAACAGGCAGAATTTGATATTATGTTCGGAACCGGCATTTCCAAAGAGGGAGATATTCTTGATCTGGCAGCGGAGTGCGGAATTGTAAATAAGAGCGGTGCATGGTACGCATATAACGGAGATAAGATCGGACAGGGACGTGAGAATGCGAAGATTTTCCTGAAAGAGCATACAGATATCTGTGATGAGATTGAGAAGCAAGTCAGAATCCATTATCATCTTCTTCCGGATGAAGAAGGACAGGCCAAAGAGTCGGTGCCGGCAACAGGTGATGCACCGGATGCTTCTGAGGAGTGATCATGGGGAATTCATCCGGAGATCTGAGAGAATTTCTCAGGAATGCAGAGGCTTTAAAGAGACAGACTGTACAGAAACAACAGAAAAATTTAACGGAAGAACCTGAAGAATACAGAGACGCAAGGCGTAAAGCCATGCGTCTCTTAGAACATATGGATCGGACGGAGAAGGGATTGAGAGAGAAATTGCGCCAGGCGGGATTTACCAGTCAGGCGGTTGATCATGCTCTGACATATGTTGAAGCCTATGGATATATAGATGATGAACGATATGCCAGAACTTATATTGCATACAGAATGGATACAAAGAGCCGGCAGAAGATCATCCGGGAACTTATGGGAAAGGGAATAGACAGGAAAACAGCGATAAATGCATGGGAGGAAGAGGCTGCCTTAAATATGCCTGATGAAAAAGAAATCCTCTATCGAACCATAGAAAAGAAATATCCGCCGGATACTGAGCTGGATGAGAAAAAAATGCGTCGGCTCTATGGTTATCTTGTGAGAAGAGGATTTGGATATTCAGACATTGCAGATACTCTTGAGAATATGAATATCAGACTTGTACATACATATTCGGATGAATCATAGTATACTCCATTGTATGTATATTGCAAAATATATTACTGAGAACAGAACGAACAGTAATTAAATATAGGAAAAATATTCAAACAATTATCCTGAAAAACTTGACATAAGTATGAAAAAAAAGATAAACTTGTATTGTTGTATTTGTACAATGAAAACTAAATAAGGAGGTGCTCCTGTGACAACAACAATTATTGTTGCAATTGTCGCTGTGGTAGTCGCGCTACTTATTGCAGTTCCTGTTACTTGCAAAGTCGCTGTGAACAATAAAATCCAGAAGGATGCCGAGATTGTTGGGACAGCAGAAGACAAAGCAAGAAGCATCATAGATGAAGCTCTGAAAACAGCTGAGACTAAAAAAAGAGAAGCTTTATTGGAAGTGAAGGAAGAATCTCTCCGTACAAAAAATGAACTGGAGAAAGAAACCAAGGAACGAAGAAACGAACTGCAGAAATATGAAAATCGTGTATTAGCAAAAGAATCCGCGGTTGACAAGAAAGCAGATGCAGTTGAGAAGCGTGAAGCGGAAATGCACAGCGAGAGCAGCTGAGGTGCAGAAAAAAGAAAAACGGTAGAAGAACTTGAGCAAAAAGGAGTACAGGAACTGGAACGAGTTTCAGGTCTGACCTCCGAACAGGCAAAAGAAGAATTACTCAGATCCGTTGAAGATGATGTAAAGTGGATGTAGCCAGACTTTACAGGGAATTGGAAAGCAGGGCAAAGGAAGAAGCTGGTAAGAAGGCTAAGGAATATGTTGTCAATGCCATCCAGAAATGTGCAGTTGACCATGTAGCTGAAACTACCATTTCGGTTGTTCAGCTTCCGAGCGATGAGATGAAGGGAAGGATTATTGGTCGTGAAGGTCGTAATATCCGTACTCTTGAGACACTTACAGGTGTGGATCTTATTATTGATGATACACCGGAAGCAGTTGTGTTATCTGCTTTTGATCCGATCCGTCGTGAAGTTGCACGTGTAGCTCTTGAGAAACTGATCGTAGATGGACGTATCCATCCGGCCAGAATCGAAGAGATGGTTGAGAAAGCCCAGAGAGAAGTAGAAGCGCAGATTCGCGAAGATGGTGAGAATGCAGCTATGGACGTTGGAGTTCATGGTATTCATCCTGAATTACTGAAACTTCTTGGACGTATGAAGTTCCGTTCAAGTTATGGACAGAATGCTTTAAGACATTCTATTGAGGTAGCTCAGTTATCCGGAATGCTGGCCGGTGAGGTTGGCGTAGATGTCCGTATGGCTAAGAGAGCAGGTCTTCTTCATGATATTGGTAAATCAATTGACCATGAAGTAGAAGGATCTCATATTCAGATTGGTGTGGATCTCTGTAAGAAGTATAAGGAATCCCAGATTGTTATCAATACGGTCGCATCTCATCATGGTGACTGTGAGCCGGAATCTCTGATCGCATGTATTGTACAGGCTGCAGATGCTATTTCAGCGGCAAGACTGGTGCAAGAAGAGAAACTCTGGAAACTTATACCAATCGTCATGAAACAACTGGAGGATATTACGAACCAGTTTAAAGGTGTTGATAAATCTTTTGCCATTCAGGCGGGAAGAGAAATACGTGTAATGGTAGTGCCGGAGCATGTTAATGATGCAGATATGGTTCTCCTTGCGCGCGATATTGCGAAACAGATTGAAGCAGAACTTGAATATCCCGGTCAGATTAAAGTCAACGTGATACGTGAAAGCAGAGCGATTGACTATGCGAAATAATATGATTGTTCATTTTATGGACTATCGTGGACAGTTCTTTGCAGATATAAACTGTGCAGATTGTATTTATACAGTCTGTGCAGTTTTTTGTTATGTTATAGGAAATTACTCCGTAATGTTCCTATAACATAAAAAAGCCCTCCGGACACGATTCTTTCTTGTAAAGACAGGAATACTTCCTGGAATTTCTCAGTAAACTGGTACAGGGTGATAGAATGAAGAAAAACAGAACGGGAACCAAAAAATTTCCTGCGCTTATTTTATTTCTTCTTGGATTTCTGGCCGGAAATCTGATACCGAATATAATCTGGAAGGCAAAATGGCAGCAGAAAACATGGGCATCGGTATATTTTCTGAGTACATTTGCAGGAAAAAATACAGGCAATATTGAATATCTGAAAGAAATATTAAAATACAGAGGTGTTTTTTATCTGTTGAATATAATCTGTGGATTTTCGATTTTTGGTGCGCCGCTTGCTGTTATAACGCTTCTGGGATCAGGATTGTATGCAGGTATGATAATGACTGTTTCTATACTGGAATTTGGATTTGCAGGCGGGGTGATCGGAATGGGACTTTTGCTGCCGCAATATTTATTTTACATTCCGGTCTGGCTTTATTCTATGGAACAGGAATGGAAGATATCATCAGAAATATGGAGAAACAGAGGTCTGATTTCCGGAGAAGTCAGTATTTATCTTAAAAAAATGTGCATTGCAGCAGTAGGATATTTTCTGGGAATACTTATCGAATGCTATGTGAACCCTCTGATCATTGACATTATTCTGAAATATATAAAAATTTTTTTAATGACATATTTACTATATTTAGTATTGGTTGTCATAAAATCTCCGACATATGGTATTTGATGCTGAAAAAGCTTGAAATACAAGGATTTTTCTCGAAAAAAAAGGTTTGATTTTATGTAAAATAAACAGTATAATACATATACATTTTATCGGAGAGAGTACGATTTTCTGCTGATAAACTGCGAAGAGGATTAATTTTCGTCTGATCGCAGGAGCTACAGGCAGCGGATATTTTGATTAAAAGGAAACGGGAATATGGACATAGAAATAAGGGAATTTATTACATATCTGCATAATACAAAAAAAACATCGGCAAATACAGAAATCTCATACCAGAGAGATCTGAAAAAAATGGCGGAGTTTCTGAAGGAACGGGGAATCAGAAATTATAAAGATGTAAAAGAACTTGAGCTTGAAGGGTATATCAGTTACATGGAACGTGAGAAGTTTGCGTCATCTTCCATTTCCAGAAGCGTTGCTTCTATGAGAGCATTTTTTCAGTATCTGTGGAAGGAAGGCGTGATCGCAGAAGATCCGGCAGATAACCTGAAACCTCCGAAGGTTGAGAAAAGGGCACCTGAGATACTTACCATAGAAGAAGTGGATAAATTACTTCAGCAGCCGAAATTGGATACCCCTAAAGGGATAAGAGATTCAGCAATGCTGGAATTGCTGTATGCAACAGGTATGAGAGTCAGTGAGATGCTTCATCTTCAGATTTTTGATGTCAATCTCCAGTTTGGATATGTGGTCTGTAATGAGAATGGAAAAGAGAGGATCATCCTATTGGTATTCCATGCAAGAAGGCAATGGAACGGTATCTGCAAACAGCCAGAACTGTTTTTGTGAAAGATGAGAAAGAAACAGCATTATTTACAAATTGTTCAGGGAAAGCGATGAGCCGTCAGGGATTCTGGAAAGTATTAAAGGGATATGCGGATGATGCCGGTATCAAAAGGGATATTGCCCCGCATACATTGAGACATTCTTTTGCTGTGCATATGCTGCAGAATGGTGCGGATATACGAAGCGTTCAGGAAATGCTGGGACATTCCGATATTTCCACTACGCAGGTTTATCTGGGCATGAATATGAATAAAATGCGTGATGTGTATATGAAAACACATCCACGTCATTAAAAACTTATTATTTATGAGGATTGCTATAATGTCAAATGAAAAAGCTTCTATAGTCTGTTTTGAACAGTTTATAGAAGCTTTTTTAACTGAATCAAGTAAGTCCCCTGCTTTAATTGCGAAGAGCAATAAGCAGTGGTGGCTGAATAGTTTTTTCCTGTAATGTCATAACATGTGCTATTTACAGATAATGTAATTACAGCGATCTATCTGATCAGAGAGTATGGAATGTTGTTATAACAATAACGGATCAACACATCTCAGCAATTGTATACAGAAGACGTTCGGATTCTTCCCATCCAAGACATGGATCGGTAATAGATTTTCCGTAAATATGATCACATCCGATCTTCTGATTTCCCGGTTCAATATAACTCTCGATCATAAGCCTTTTACCAGAGTATGAAGTTCCGGGTCTACCTGGCGGCTGTGGAGAACCTCTTTTGCAATACGAACCTGCTGGTCATATTGTTTATTAGAATTAGAGTGGTTGGTATCAACAATAACAGCCGGATTTTTAAGGTTTTTCTCCTGATATTTCTCCCAGAGAAGACGAAGATCCTCGTAATGATAGTTCGGGATTGCCTCCCCATGTTTATTTACGGCACCGCGGAGAATTGTATGAGCCAGTTCATTACCTGTTGTTTCTACTTCCCAGCTTCTGTAGATAAAACGATGTCCACCCTGAGCTGCTACAACGGAATTGAGCATGACTGCAAGATCGCCGCTGGTTGGATTTTTCATACCTGCAGGAACTTCCATGCCGCTGACGGTAAGACGATGCTGCTGGTCTTCCACAGAACGTGCACCTACTGCCACATAAGAAAGCAGGTCAGAAAGGTAACGGTAATTTTCCGGATAAAGCATCTCATCTGCACAGGTCATACCACTGGTCTGGATTGCATGGATATGCATTTTACGGATTGCTACAAGCCCTGCAAGAAGATTTGGCTGTTTCTCGGGATCCGGCTGGTGAACCATACCTTTATAGCCTTCTCCTGTTGTTCTTGGTTTGTTTGTATAAACACGTGGAACAATCAGAACCTTGTCAGCTATTTTCTCCTGAACATTGCGTAATCTGGTAAGATAGTCCAGAACAGCGTCTTCATTATCTGCTGAACAAGGACCGATGATTGCAAGGAATTTATCGGATTTTCCGGTAAAAACATCACGCAGTTCTTTATCTCTTGCATCTTTAACAGCCTGAATTTCAGCATCAATGGGATACTGATTACGGATTTCTTCAGGGGTTGGTAATTTTTTGATAAAATCGAATCCCATAGTAATATCTCCTTTGTGTCTATTTGTCTTGCTTTTTTCGGAATTTATTATAAACCATTCCTATCTGAATGTCGATAGCCAAAATATTTTCGGATGACTTTCTGCGATCATATCAAGCGTTACTGTTCACTTCGTTCTCAGTAACGTAGCCAAAATTCATTCCAGATTACCTGCGGCAATGGAATTTTGGCATATCCATGCCAAAACACCTCGCGGGATAGTGGAGTGTGAATAGTAACTATCAAGTCTCTTAATCAATATGCATTATTTACGGGGATTGCTATAGTTGTTTTGCAGTATTTGTAAACTGTGCAGGATGCTGAGCGCCAGTTCGCTGCAGAGAATCCCGTACAGATATCCCCGGATTCCCAGAACAGGGATTGCAAACAGCACGAAACTGATTCGGATGCAGACGCTGATCACACTGTGCAGCAGGCAGATGCCGGATTTTCCAAGGCCGTTGAGTACGCTGGTGAGAGTGGTGTTCAGGTACAGAAAAGGACAGATATACGACATGGTATGGATATAGATTCCGGCTGTCTGACTGTGAAACAGAAAATTTCCAAGAAATTCTCCAAAGAAACAGAAAAAAAACCAAGCAGGATCCGCCTAGCAGCAGACAGTATCGGAAAATCCTGCCGATCACATATTGGATTCGCTTTTGATACCCCAGAGTCTGCAGCTGGGTAATGGAGGGAATCAGCATGGCCGCAGCCGAGTTTGTAAGCGTAGCGGGGAAAAGAATAAGCGGAAGTGCCATCTGTAAAGATTCCGTAAACACTCAGGGAATCTTTGGGAGTAAGTCCTGACATTTGCAGCCTTGCAGGTATAAGAATCACTTCAATACTTCCCAGAAGGGTGAGCAGTATTTTATTCATGGTAAGAGGAACGGAAATATGGAGCAATTTTCTGAGAGCAGAAAGCGGTCTTCTGATATTCCGGATATTATAATGTGTTACCTTAAAATGCATACTGACTGCGAAAAGAGAAATAAAAGATGAGGCTATTTCCCCGATAAGATTTCCGCCGACTGCAATTGCCGGAGTGATGTTTCGCCCTTGCGATGCACAGATCAGATAAAGAATATAGCATCCGCCTGTGCGGAAAAGCTGTTCCAGAAGCTGGACTCCTGCGGGAAATCCGGCCTGTTTTCTTCCTAAATAATAGCTGCTGATACAGGTATGAAGTGTACTCAACGGAATACTCAGAGAAAGAATCCGTATCAGACCGGAGGTCTGTGACTCTTTCAGAATCTGTACTGCCCAGAAATCCGCATAGCTGTAAAGAAACCAGGAGAATACCAGGGAGAAAACAACAGAAAATACAGTTCCCACGACAAAATAATCTGAGATATGACGACTGGGATTTTTGGAAACTTTTTCTGCGGCAGTGAGGCGGGAGATTGCAGTCTGGATACCGGAAGCGCAGATGGACATGATCAGAATCTGCAGTGGAAGTATAAGCTGAAAGATACCAAGCCCATGTGCACCAATGGTGTGTGACAGGAATATTCTGTAAAAGAACCCCATAAGTCTGCTTAACAAACCGGCAAATGTAAGAAGTAAAGTTCCTTTGATAAAAAGTTTTTTTGACATAATGAAAAATCCAGACCTTTTCATGCGCAGCAGGTGCGAATATCCGCTTGACTAAAAAACAGTAACCTGCCGAAACGCCTTTACAGCAATATATGAACAAAACAGCCTTGACAGAACGGTTTGTTTCTGGTAAAGTAATCATGAAATCCGAGGGAAACACTGGGAATTAAAAAACGAGGTGAGAAAATGAAACTCTCAACAAGAGCCCGTTATGGCTTGAAAGCATTGATAGATCTTGGTTTGCACAGTGCGAATGAAGCGATATCTTTACAGAGTATTGCGGAGAGACAGGATATTTCCACAAGCTACCTCGAACAGCTTATGGCCATGCTTAAGAAGGCCGGTCTTGTAAAGAGCAGCAGAGGGGCTTACGGCGGATACCAGCTTGGCAAGCCGGCAGATGAGATCTCGGTCGGTGAAGTCCTGCGTGTGCTGGAAGGCAGCCTGGAAGCAGCAGCCTGTCCCGGGATTGAGAATGACGGAACCTGCCATGGCAGTGATGTATGTGTGGCAAAACTCGTCTGGAAGAGAATCAATGACAGTATTACAAGCGCTGTCGATACCCTGATGCTTGGTCAGCTGATCGAGGAAAGCAGAAGAGTACATGAAGAAAAAATGGAAAGTCAGGGCATGGAAGAAAATGTACCGGACATACTTAAATAAAACAGGAGGACAAGAAAATGGGAAAAATGATTTATCTGGACAATGCAGCAACAACTAAAACAGCACCGGAGGTTGTCCAGGCAATGCTGCCATATTTTTCAGAATATTATGGCAACCCGTCCAGTATTTATGATTTTGCAGGCAAGAGCAAAGAGGCAATCACCAAAGGAAGAGAGCAGATCGCAGAAGTTCTTGGAGCAAAGAAAGAAGAAATTTATTTCACAGCAGGTGGTTCCGAGTCTGATAACTGGGCTCTGAAGGCTACCTTTGAGGCATATAAAGCAAAAGGAAACCACATCATCACAACAAAGATCGAGCATCATGCAATTCTCCATACCTGTGAATATCTGGAGAAACGCGGCGCAAAGATCACATATGTAGATGTAGACGAGAACGGTATTGTAAAACTGGATGAACTTGAGAAAGCAATCACACCGGAAACAATCCTGATTTCTGTAATGTTTGCAAACAACGAGATTGGTTCTATCCAGCCGATCAAGGAAATCGGACGTATCGCAAAAGAGCATGGAGTGCTTTTCCACACAGATGCTGTTCAGGCATTCTGTCAGGTTCCAATCAATGTGGATGAATGCAATATTGATATGTTAAGCTCCAGCGGACATAAGATCAATGGACCAAAAGGAATCGGTTTCCTCTACATTCGTAAGGGCGTAAAAATCCGTTCCTTTGTACATGGCGGTGCACAGGAACGTAAACGTCGTGCAGGTACAGAGAATGTGCCGGGAATCGTTGGATACGGTGCAGCAGCAGCACGTGCAAATGCATCCATGAAAGAACGTACTGACAAAGAAATCGCTATCAGAGATCATCTGATCCACAGAATTGAGACAGAGATTCCTTATGTAAAAGTAAACGGTGACCGTATAAAACGTCTTCCGAATAACGTAAATGTCAGCTTCCAGTTTGTTGAGGGCGAATCTCTCCTGCTGATGCTGGATAATTATGGAATCTGTGCATCCAGCGGATCTGCCTGTACATCAGGTTCTCTTGATCCGTCCCATGTACTTCTTGCAATCGGACTTCCGCACGAGATTGCACATGGTTCTCTGCGTATGACACTCAGTGAAGAGACAACAATGGAAGATGTAGATTTCGTAGTGGACAGATTGAAAGAAATTGTAGCGCACTTAAGAAGCATGTCTCCATTATATGAAGATTTCATGAAAAAACAGAATAAATAACAAAACAGAAGATAATTGTTTGTATTTTTGCAGTTACAACAGAAATAATATTAAAAGAAAGTCAGGATAACAGGAGGAAACACAAATGGCTTACAGTGAAAAAGTAATGGATCATTTTCAGCATCCGCGTAATGTAGGAGAAATAGAGAACGCAAGTGGCGTAGGTACAGTGGGAAATGCAAAATGGCGGTGATATCATGAGGATTTTTCTTGATATCGATGATGAAACACATATCATCAAAGACTGCAAATTCAAAACATTCGGATGTGGTGCGGCAGTTGCAACCAGCAGCATGGCAACAGAGATGGTAATGGGAAAAACCATCGAAGAAGCTATGGAAGTTACAAATAAGGCAGTTATGGAAGCCTGGACGGACTTCCGCCTGTAAAAGTACACTGCTCCCTGCTTGCAGAGGAAGCAATCCATGCGGCTCTGTGGGATTATGCACAGAAGCATCATATTGAGATTAAAGGTCTTAAGAAACCAAAGTCTGATATTCACGAAGGCGAAGAAGCAGAGGAAGAAGAATATTGATTATAGCAAAAAATCTGAATCTGTTTGTAATCTGAAATCGTTATTTATAAAGAAGGGGCGGGTGATACTCATCATCTGCCTGTGCTTTATATTATGGCATTATATGATACCAGGGACAAAAGATATTTTGTGAAGCAGTTCCCGCAATTTTTATTATATGATGCTGCTATAAATATTTTCTGCAGGAGGTAGAAATGACAGGACTTACAAATGAACAGGTGCAGGAGAGGATTGCAGAAGGAAAAGTTAATGTCAACGAGAACCCGAATACCAGAACCTACAAGCAGATCATTTTGGAAAACACGCTCACATTTTTTAACTTTTTTAAATATTGCATTGCTTGTTCTGGTGCTTTTTGTGAGATCTTATAAGAACTCCATGTTTATGGGAATCATTCTGATCAATACAGTGATAGGTATTATTCAGGAAATCAGAGCAAAGAAGACGATTGACAAACTTGCAATCCTTACAGAGAGTAAAACAGTAGTTTTGCGTGAGGGGAAGAAATGGAGTATTTCCACAGAGAAACTTGTTCTGGATGATCTGATCTTTCTGAAAACAGGAGATCAGGTTCCGGCTGACGTAAAGGTACTGGAGGGAACTGTAGAAGTAAACGAGTCTCTACTCACCGGTGAGTCGGACAATCTGTCCAAAAGCCAGGGAGACGAACTTTTTTCAGGAAGCTTTGTGACATCAGGGGAAGCTTGCTGTCAGGTAATCCATGTTGGAAAAGATAATTATGCATCGCAGATCACAAGTGAAGCAAAGGAATTTAAACGTCATAATTCGGAACTTCGCAATTCTCTGAATGCGATTCTGAAGGTGATCAGTATCATTATCGTGCCTCTTGGTGCCATGTTGTTTTACAAGCAATATATGATCGTAGGAGATACACTGAAGGATTCTGTGGTAAATATGGTTGCCGCAGTACTTGGAATGATCCCGGAAGGCCTGGTACTTCTGACAAGTGTGGCACTGACACTGGTTCTATGGTTCTTGCTACAAAGAAGACACTTGTGCAGGAGCTTTACTGTATTGAAACGCTGGCGAGAGTTGACACGCTCTGTCTGGATAAGACCGGTACGATCACAGAAGGTACCATGAAGGTTGAAGATGTGCAGTTGTATGATACAGCACAGACAACTGTTGTACAACATACAGCAAAATTTGATCCGGAAACAGGGGAGCCTGTTCAGAATGTGTCAGCATTAAAACCGGAGGTTACGGTATCAGCAGAGAAGGAAAACGGACAGATACAGGAAACAGTAAATTCAGAAACGGTATCTCAGGAAGAAAGACAGAAGCTTCAGGAAATTGACCACATTATGGGAAATATGATGTCAGTTCTTCATGATCAGAATGCAACAGCAGATGCGCTGAGAAAGCGCTTTCCTTCAAGAAATGACCTGAAACTGATCCATGCCATTCCTTTCTCCTCAGACAGGAAATACAGTGGTGCTGTTTTTGAAGGAAGAGGAACTTATCTGATGGGAGCTGCACAGTTCCTTTTTCCGGAAGGAAATGAAGAACTTCTGGAACATTGTAGCAGTTACGCACAGGAGGGATACCGTATCCTTGTTCTGGCTCACAGTGAACAGGAGACAAAAGGAACGGAACGCCCGACAGGACTTGAACCGTTGGGACTGTTTCTCATCACTGACGTGATACGTGAGGAAGCACCGGATACTCTGGCTTTTTTTGACAGCCAGGGAGTTGACCTTAAAGTTATCTCAGGAGATGATCCTGTGACTGTCTCTGCAATTGCAAAGAAAGCAGGACTGAAAAATGCCAATCATTATATCGATGCAACAACAATCAAAACTTCGGAAGAAATGCAGCGTGCAGTTGCAGAGTGCAGTGTATTCGGGCGTGTAACACCACAGCAGAAGAAACAGATGGTACAGGCTCTTCAGTCACAGAAGCATACAGTTGCGATGACCGGTGATGGTGTAAATGACGTACTTGCACTCAAGGAAGCAGACTGCAGTATTGCCATGGCAGCAGGAAGCGATGCAGCTAAAAATATTGCAAATGTTGTTCTTCTTGATTCTAATTTCGGGGCAATGCCTCATATTGTAAATCAGGGCCGTCGTGTTGTAAACAATATCAGAAGTGCGGCATCCATGTTTCTTGATCAAAACAATTTTTTTCTGTTTTTACTGTCATTGATCACAATTTTTCTTTTGGAAGATCGTCATTATCCCTTTGAACCAATCCAGATTGTCACTGATCAGTGCCTGCGCAGTGGGAATTCCTACATTTCTTCTGACGCAGGAAAATAATTACAATAAGATTGACCATACATTCCTGAGGCACGTATTTATGAATGCATTTCCTGCGGCAGTAACCATTACAGGATGTGTATTTACGATCATGCTGGTCTGTCAGGATGTATACCATTCCAACGTCATGCTTAATACAGCCTGTGTTCTGGTTACGGGGTGGAACTATATGTCTGCACTGCGTACAGTTTATTCGCCGCTGAACACATACAGAAAAGTGATCATTTATGGAATGCAGTTTGCATTTTTTATAAGTGCGGTTGTATTGCAGGATTTGCTGACACTGGTTCTCTGGAATTTGGAATGATCATTCTGGTATTTGTACTGATGACATTCTCTCCAATCCTGATCGAAACTATTACAGAATGGATCAGGAGGATTTATGAGAAGTCACTGGACAGAGAAGATGAAAATAAAGGATTTTTTGCAAGATTTTTGGAAAGAGTCCAGAAGTAAAAAACGAGGACAATCTGTAAAATATGCAGATTGTCCTCGTTTGCATTATGCGGTCTGCGTTATGCAGATTAATGGTTTATTTCTTTTTGCACAGCCAGAAGCATCCAAATGCAGGAATCATAACACCTTTAGCTTCCATCTCATGTCCTGAGATAAGATCAGTGTATATGCCGTCATCTTCGTTGATCCATGCAACCTTATCCTGATCGCTGAAGTTATAGATTCCGATGAATTTCTCCTCTGCATTTTCGCGTACGATTGCAAGGATAGAAGAATCCCAGGTATCGATTGTACGAAGATCAGCTGTTGTATCAAAAACGCTGTGTGAACTTCTGATATGTTCCAGATGATCCAGTGCGTGGAAAAGTTTTCCCTGTACTGTATCTGCGATATTTCTGTTTGGAGCAAGTGACCAGTTGAATTCTCCTCTGTGAAGATAGCGGGAATCAACTGCCTTGTCAGGATCATCTTTATAAGAATAGTCGTTTACCTGACCAATCTCATCTCCGCTGTAGATTACAGGGATACCTGACTGGGAAAGCATAAATGCATGAAGTGTGATGTCATAGCGCACACTTCTGTCAACACCAGCTACGTTTCCTTCAAAACCATATTTCTCAATGCCGCACAGAGATGCGGTAGTACCGCAAAGTCTTGCATCACCCAGACGCGGGTCATCATTGTAAAGTTCACCGCGGCCAAATGTATCCGGATATTTGCCTGTAAAGAAATCATTCAGGAATTTCTTATGAGAAACCTCATCGATTGAGAAATTCTTCAGGAAATCATAATCCAGTCCCCAGCCAATATCATCGTGGCAACGCAGATAATTCTGGAAGATGTATTCTTTTGGAAGAGATCCCAGAATATCCAGCTGTCTGCGAAGCAGAGATACATCTTTGGTTGCAACTGTGTGCCAGGTGCTTGCATAGTAGTAACGTTATACAGGATATGGCATTCCGGCTTTTCAAGTGTACCGAAATATGGAACAACTTTTTCAGGAGCCATGACAACCTCTCCGAGAAGAAGGACTCCCGGGCACACGATCTCGCAGATCATACGCATCATACGTACGATTGTGTGAACCTGTGGCAGGTTGCGGCAGTTTGTTCCAAGCTGCTTCCAGATATAAGGAACTGCATCGAGACGTACGATGTCAACACCCTGGTTTGCCAGATATAACATATTGTAGACCATTTCGTTAAACACAACAGGATTTCTGTAGTTTAAATCCCACTGGTATGGATAGAAAGTAGTCATGACATGCTTGTGAAGGTCATCCAGCCATGTAAAGTTGCCCGGTGCGGTAGTTGGGAATACCTGTGGACAGGTCTTCTCATAGAGAGCAGGAACATCGTAGGTATCAAAGAAGAAATAACGGTCCTGGTATTCTTTTTCACCTGCGCGAGCCCGTTTTGCCCACTCATGCTCTTCGGAAGTATGGTTCATAACGAAATCAAGGCAGATGTTGATGCCGCGTTCATGGCATTTGGAGGTAAGCTCTGAAAAGTCTCCATAGTACCAAGCTCAGGCTGCACTGTGCGGAAGTCAGCTACTGCGTAACCACCGTCACTTTTTCCTTTCGGAGATGCGAGCAGAGGCATCAGATGAAGATAATTGACATTACATTCTTCCACATAATCCAGATGTTCCTCCAGACCTTTTAAAGTATGTGCAAAATTGTTTACATACATCATCATGCCTACAAGGTCATTGCGTTTATACCAGGTCCGGATCAGCCTCACGCTTTTTATCAGATGCCTTCAATGCTGAATTTCTGCTGTTATAGAAAGCTTCCATATTAGAAGTAAGATCATGCAGATATGTCATGACATCATCACGATCCTGATATAATTCGCAATATAACCATTTCAGCTCATCATAATGTTTCTGAAAACGTTCGTTATATAAAGTAAGATCAACAGGAACGTCCAGTTTAACAGGTTCCACTTTGGAAGTCTCGACCTTAACAGGTTCTACTTTGGAAGTTTCGACCTTAACAGGTTCTACTTTGGAAGTCTTCGACCTTAACAGGTTCCACTTTGGAAGTCTCGACCTTAACAGGTTCTACTTTAGAAGTTTCAACTCTGACAGGCTCAGTTTTGGAAGTAGTTACTTGTAAATTTCTGATTCCTGCTTTCTGACTGTTGATGAAGAACGTTTTCTTCTGGAGTCTTTTTTTAGCCATAATATTCCTCCCTGGTTTATGAAAAATACAGTAACCGGGCAGTGTCGGGACATATAAAACATAAATATGGAGACACCGGACAGTTACGAATATATACAGAAAGCTGCAATTTCCATATCTACTGTCAGTTTTTTATCATGATCAGCTATGATGCAGACCAGAGAAACAGTATTTGGAGCAGTTTGGAAATTGGGCTTCTGAAATCATATGTAATATTATATTATAGGAACTGCCATATAGGCAAGTACTGACACGTTTTACAGAGAAATAAATTCCGGTTTACGGTCTTTGAAGATTGTATAGTAACGAAAACCACAGGCTTCCAGTACACTGGCAGCTTTATCAAATGCACAGGCGATTTTATCCGGAGTATGCGCATCTGCTCCGATGGTGATGATCTCTCCGCCAAGTTCTCTATAGCGCCTTATTACGGCAGTACATGGATTGGGTTCTCCAAGACCATAATGATATCCGCCGGTATTAAGTTCGATGCCTTTTCCCATGGAAATCAGTTTCTTCAGAATCTCATCCAGAATATCTTTATACCGTCCGTAAGAATATTCCCGGTTCCTGTTAGGACCATAACGGACAACATAATCAATATGTCCGTAAACGTCAAATCCGTCATATGCGGAAATGTTTTCAAGAATGGATTCAAAGTATTCCATATAACATAAAAATTCCTTACGTCCTTCAAAAAATTCCGGGTAATAAGGATCATACCCATGGACAAGATGGGATGAACCGATAACGAAATCAAAAGGTGTCTGAGAGAGAAGTGAGTCAAAATATTCTCCCAGATGCATCTGCAGTCCTAGTTCAATTCCGAAACGTACCTGAATTTTATCCTTATACATATCTGAAAGTTCAGCCAGCTTTTCTTTGTAAGCCGGAATATCCAGAGAAAAATCCAGATTGTCCGGAGTAACAGGGTAATCCGGATCCAGATGTTCCGTAAAAGTAATTCCCTGTAGTCCCGTTTCAACGGCGCGATGGATCATAACTTCCATAGGCGTATCCGAGTCAGCAGAAAAAGAAGAGTGCATATGACAATCCCACAATATTTGTCTGTCCATAATTTCAGTCCTTTCTTCTGTAAAAACAGTACTGTTATATTTGCGTGTGATATATTATAAATGAATATTGTGTCCTCTTAAATGGATATATCTGCACCTGAAATATCACAATTACAGGCCCGGATCAGTGTATTCATAAAGCACT